>Ga0209985_10002394_pt1 | contig 17011 bp, 18 predicted proteins | sample NOAtaG_FD_187305 | JGI IMG/M metagenome (GOLD analysis project Ga0209985, IMG submission 187305) | Freshwater lake microbial communities from Lake Erie, under a cyanobacterial bloom - NOAA_Erie_Diel6S_1000h metaG (SPAdes) (version 2) | ecosystem: Environmental > Aquatic > Freshwater > Lake ...
GGCACTGGTCAGTTAATGAGGGATGAGTGCTGAAATGCAGATTTCATGACGACAAAAAAGACGCAAATACGTCGATCACGTTTTAGCTGACCAGTGCCATGCTCTTTCCCTCGATTATCTCGAGGGTCTTCTACTCCTTCAAAGTGTCTTCGCAAACTGACTTCGATAGGGTTATTCATTGCTGTTTTACTTTTGTTGTTTTCTCCTGATTTTATTCACTTTTTTATGCGGTTGCCCTGATTAAAAAATCTTCGTGAGTTTTAACCTGTACCTTTACGCTTTGCATAGTCCTTCCAACGGATGTAGTTATTTAGTAATATCGCATTCAAGATCTCCGACTTTTTCTTTTTCTCTGCAATCACAGAATTGTTCTGTGATTGCAAAGAAAAAGTCGGAGATCTGAGCCTTCACACTTTCAGATTTTTTCGACACAGTAATGTGATATGAAGCATAATTGGATTTTATAACGTATACAAATTCATGTCTGTTCGAGTTCGCATTGCACCAAGCCCAACAGGTAACCTACATATCGGTACAGCCCGCACCGCCGTATTTAACTGGCTGTATGCCCGTCACAACAAAGGGACATTTATCCTTAGAGTCGAAGATACCGATCGCGAACGATCTAAAGACGAATACACCCAAAATATCTTAGAAGGCTTGGCTTGGCTTGGAATCGACTTTGATGAGGGACCATTTTTTCAAACACAACGTAGCGATCGCTATATTGCCACTGTTCAGCAGTTACTAGCCGAGAAAAAAGCATACTTTTGCTATTGCACAGAATCTGAGCTAGAGACAATGCGAGAAATGCAAAAAGCCAACAAACAAGCCCCACGATATGACAATCGCCATCGCAACCTTACCGACGAGCAACGCCAAGCCTTTGCCGCCGAAGGTCGTCGCGCCGTAGTTCGTTTCATCATCGAAGAACCACGCACAATTGCATGGAATGATCTAGTACGTGGCACTGTGTCATGGAGCAGCAGCGATCTTGGTGGAGATATGGTCATTGCCCGTGTTGATGAGCAGGGCAATATCGGCTTGCCACTGTATAACTTTGCAGTAGTTGTCGATGACATCGACATGGAGATAACCCAAGTCATTCGCGGTGAAGATCATATTGCTAACACCGCCAAGCAGATTTTGATTTATGAAGCACTAGGCGCAACACCTCCTCAGTTCGGACATACGCCACTGATTCTCAATCAGCAAGGCGCAAAAATCTCCAAACGTGATGGCGCAACTTCTGTTTGGGAATTTAGGAACATGGGATACATTCCCGAAGCATTCAATAACTACATGGCGCTGCTGGGTTGGTCGCCTAGCAATGGCAAAGAATTATTCACTTTGCAGGAAGCCACTGAAATCTTTAGCTTCGATCGCGTCAATAAAGCAGGAGCAAAATTTGATTGGGACAAACTAAATTGGATTAATAGCCAATATTTACACTCATTGCCGACCGAAGACGTTTGCGATCGCCTAACTCCATTTCTGAAGGAAGCTGGCTACGAGCTAGAATCTGTCGATCAGCAATGGTTACTCGACTTGACCAAACTAATCGCGCCAAGTTTAACTCTATTGACCGATGCCGCAACGATTAGCAAGTTCTTCTTCACTGAGTTTGAAGACTATACCGATGAGGCAAAGGCAACTCTGCAAGGAGATGCGATCGCGGGTATTATCACAGCACTAATTGAGTCGCTAAAAGAAACTTCAGAGCTAGATGCGGATAGCGCAGGAGAAGTCATTAAAACAGTCATGAAATCTCAAGGTGTCAAGAAAGGAGTCGTGATGAAGTCCCTACGAGCATCGCTCACAGGCGATTTACATGGTCCCGAAATCTTGCCGACCTTTGTCTTACTCCATCGCAAAGGTTTAGCATTGTCACGTCTACAACGCGCCTTAACGCTTTAGGTAAAAAAACGCTCCCACGTGGCTTTTTTTATAACTAATGTTACACAGATAGAATTCCTACGATAGCAGAGGTTTAGGGCTGGCACGCACCGTCCACAGCCCCTACAGAACATGAATAGCGATCGCAGTTTTTTGGTATAGACCAAGAGTATTGCTTGGCAATACTCTTGGTCTTCTTAAATTTTAGCGCACGACTAAAACTGGTGAAGCACAATGGTGTACAACATAATCACTGACACTACCTAGCATCAGCCGCTCAACTGACCCCAACCCTCGCGATCCCACTATTACTAAATCGGGGCTTTCCTCTTTTGCCACGTAGCAAATTACATCACGAGGTTGACCTGTTTCTAACCTAGTACGACTATCCACCTGGGCAGATTGACAAGTGTCTTGAGCTTTTTGGAGCAAGGCTTGACCTGCGCTCAAAATTTTACGCTCTAGCTCAATGTCAGGAAGTCCGCGCCAGCCAACCCAATCACCAGTGGGCAGCATGACTTCAGGGATATAGCTGCTAAGTGGTTCAACAACTGTCAGCAAAACAATTTCGGCTTTTAGAGGATTAGCAAAGGTCAAGGCTTTCGCAAGCGCGTTTTCGCTAGCTTGAGAGCCATCAATAGGAACTAAGAATTTCATATGGTTACCGTAATATAGAGCTTATATTGTCTGTAATGCATCTGTAATGCTTGGTAAGTAATGCATTCGTTGCATATATAGCGATCGCCAATTTTAATTTTCAAGATTGGGTAAACCTAGCGCGTTTATTCGCAATAAATGATGTGTAACTGCAATAAACCAAGAAAATTCAAATTTGCAAATATCTATATAACTAATTACAGACCCAAATATACTGAAGTTAATAAACAAGTTGTAAATCTTTGCTGTAGTTCATTTCTTGTAATATTCCATGACACGCGATATTCGTATTGGTTTTGCTAACTCTGTGGGTAATACGCCCCTGATTAAAATTGAGTCTCTTTCAGAAGCAACGGGCTGCACTATTTTAGGAAAAGCTGAATTTCTGAATCTAGGTGGTAGCGTTAAGGATCGGGCAGCTTTGTTTATGGTGTTAGAGGCTGAAAAAGCGGGAACACTCAAATCTGGCGGCACAATTGTGGAAGGGACGGCAGGTAATACTGGCATTGGACTAGCTCTTGTTGCTAATGCGCGAGGTTATCATAGTGTGATTGTGATGCCCAGCAATCAATCACAGGAGAAAATTGATTTGCTCAAGACTCTGGGTGCTCAAGTTGAACTAACTAATCCTGCTCCTTTCTCTAGTCCTGATAATTACTATCATGTTGCCCGAAAACGCGCAGAAGAATTTGAAAATGCTTTCTGGGCAAATCAGTTTGAGAATTTGTCTAATTCTGACGCGCATTATTTTACGACTGCTCCTGAAATTTGGAGTCAAACTGACGGCGATCTAGACGGGATTGTCATGTCCTCTGGCACAGGTGGCACGATCGGCGGTGTAACTGCTTACCTGAAAGAACAAAATTCGGCGATCGCAACTTATTTAATTGACCCGACTGGTTCAGGGCTGTATAGCTATATCACAACGGGCGAATTTAAGGCTGAGGGTAATTCAATTACAGAAGGTATTGGCATTAACAGAGCAACAGCAAATTTTAATCGAGCTAGATTAGATGGGGCTTTCCAAGGAACTGACCAGCAAGTAATTGAGATGTCACAATATTTGCTAAAGCACGATGGCTTGTTTGTTGGTAGTTCGGCAGCACTAAACGTAGTTGGAGCTGTGAAACTAGCTCGTAAACTTGGTAAAGGTCACACGATCGCGACGATTCTCTGTGATGGTGGTGGTCGATATCAAAGCCGAATGTATAACCCAGAGTGGTTGGCAGAAAAAGGCTTAACTCCAGTATCTAAAGGCTTGGACTTTATGGATGACTAATTTGATGACTGATTTAACAACTGATTTAGCAACTGATTTAGCAACTAAGAAGTATCGATGTATCGGTGTTGGTGTGGTTTGGGATCGCGATCGCCAAAGAATCTTAATCGATCGCCGTTTACCTGAAGGTGAACTGGCAGGATATTGGGAGTTTCCTGGTGGAAAGATTGAGGGACATGAAAGTGCGGCAGAATGCATCAAGCGTGAGCTACAAGAAGAACTAGCGATTGATGTTGAAGTTGGCGATCATTTGATTACAGTCGATTTTGAATATGAAACGCTGCGGGTAAGTCTGATTGTGCATCACTGCACTCACCTGTCGGGTGAACCGCAGGCGATCGCCTCTTCAGAAATTTGCTGGGTAACAGTTGACGAATTAGACCACTATCAATTACCAGCCGCCAATTACCAAATTGTCCAAGCTTTAAAGGGAAATAACTCGTCAAATTTTTGTTGCTAGTTTCACAAAGTAACTAAGGGACTTGCGACTTAATAAAATACCAAATATAAAACCAGAATCAGTGGGGTGGCGGAGCCGCCCCACTGATTCTGGGAAATCTGGATTGGTATCTTAATTTTCTAGCAAGTCCCTAACAGCAAAAATTTGTCTTTTACTAATGGAGAAAATATTTACTGATGGAAGAAGTCAGTGTCGAACAGCTAGCATCGCAGCTATATCAAGAAGGGGTGAGTAACTTTGAGAATGGTAACTACCAGCAGTCGATCGCATTGCTAGAACGCGCTCGTGCTTTAGCTGTTGTAGAAACTATTTTGGGCGGCGAAATTCTTATATGGCTAGCCAATGCCTACGATGCAGTTGGCAAAACTGAAGAGTCGATCGCTATATGTCGCAGTCTCAAAAAACACCCAGTTAATAGTGTGCGAAAATCAGCACGTTATATGTTGGGGATTTTGACTGCCCCGCAACTGAGTAAGCTCGAAGGTGTTGTTTCTGAAGTGCCGATTTTACAATCACCTGACACCTATGAGCCTAAACCCGTAGCTAGAAGCAAAAGTTCAGGTGATACAGAGCGAAAGCCATTTCGTGAGGTTTCTCTTGAAAAACCAAATACCAATAGCTCTAACAATTTTCTGTGGGTGGCGATCGCAAGTTCTCTCTTGCTTTTAGCTATTTGGGCAGCTAAATAGCTAAAAAAACGATTTTGTTATTTCCAGAGCCAACGGTGCTGGAAATAACAAAATCAGTTTCATAATGAGAATTGCTGAGGTTTAAGTGCTGTAAACCTCAAACTCAAAAATGAATGGTATGCTAGCTTATACTTTTGTTAAGTTACTTAAAGCAAAGTTCAAACTTACAGTGATTTGCGATCAAGAGAGCCACAAGATTTTTGTTGCAAGTGCTGCATAGCAGCGCTTGCAACAAAAATTTTGGTTCTGGTTTCAGCGCAAAATGATGTAAACAAGTAAATTTCAACTATTTCTGGGAGTAAATGGCGTGATGAGGCGAGCGATCCCCGCACAATGGATTAATTTAGGAATGCACCTAGTCTCAATGGTGTTTGGTCTATTTGGCTTGATTTTCGTGCTGCCAAACACCGAGTTTATTGAAAGCTTATCCGAGGCTGGTTTGCAGGTCTTTTCATGGGGAATGCAAAATGGCGGCGCATCCTACATGATTTTTGGCGCGATCGCCGCATTTCTTTACGGTAAGCAAACCATCGGGCTTAAGCGGACTCTTGCATTTTGCATTCCTGCGATCGGATTATCGGTAAGTAGCGAATTATTAGGAACTAGTACAGGTTTCCCCTTTGGTGCTTATGCCTATCTGAGTGGGTTAGGTTACAAAATCGCTGACTTAGTTCCATTTACAATTCCCTTGTCATGGTTCTACATGGGGTTTTCCGCTTTTCTCGTGTCTGCAACTTTGATGCGCTTCGGTACAGGTTGGGGCTATCGAATTGCCGCGATCGCACTTGGAGCTTTGATGCTGACATCATGGGACTTTGTACTTGATCCTGCCATGAGCCAAACCCCCTATCCTTTCTGGGAATGGCATCAAGCAGGCGAATTCTATGGAATGCCTTACCAAAACTTTTTTGGTTGGTTCGGAACTGGCGCATTATTTATGACTGTTGCCTCACTAATTTGGGGCAAAGGCGATCAACCAATCCTTAATCGCCAGCAAATCATTTTCCCATCGATTATGTATGCAGGCAATTTTATGTTTGCACTTATTCTTAGCTTTAATGCAGGTTTTTATGTTCCAGCATTACTAGGTATTGTTGTTGGCGCTTTGCCACTTGTTGTGCTTTATTTCACCACACCAAATGCTGAAGATGACAATGCGATCGCCAACTCTACTGCAAATATGCCAGTAGTATCGGTAGCTGCTTCTAAAATAGAAACGATCTCAACTCGTTAATACCAAAACACAAAATGGCTACGCCATTTTGTGTTTTTAAAACCCTTACAGGTTTAGTTTTTAATTCACAGAATTAATTGTCGTCACACTTTTTTGAATTGGTATAAAGCAAATAAAAAAGGGGAGGAGCTTAGCTCCTCCCCTTTTTTATTTGCCCTGTAAAGATTTTAGCTCACGCAAAATCACCATCAAACCTTTATTTTGATGATCGATTTGTTCTGAAATTTTTTCCATGCGCTGAGTCAACGAATTGATCTCATTATCTTGATGATCAATTCGAGTATTTAACTCATTAAATCGCGCTACAACTTCACGCTGAATCAAGTTCTCGATCCCCTGTACTAGCAAAGTCTCAGTCGCAGTGAGGCGATTGATAATTGTTTGCAAGCTAGGTTCTTCAGTACTGGGCATCTGTCTTGCAGGAGCAGATGTAGTGCGGGCTGTTGCAGCCGAAATTGGTTGTTGAGCGGGCTCAGGGGGCAAAAAGTTTTGAATACGGGCAACTAGTACATCTGCTTCAAAGGGCTTTTCGAGAAAATCAAACTCAGTAAATGGCTCAGGTACATGCTCGGTGACTTGCTCTTTGAGTCCCGAAATCATGATTACAGGAACTTTTTGTAATCCTTCAACACGACGGATTGCCTGTAAGGTCTGATAGCCATTGTATTTGGGCATAACAAAATCGAGCAAAATTAGGTCAGGAAAGGCTCGGCGAGCAGCATCTAAACCTGATTTGCCATCACTTGCTTCTAAGACATCATACTTTCCCGATAAAATGCTTTTAACCATTTTACGGATCATGATGCTGTCGTCAATTACCAGTACTTTCTTTGCAGTCATGGATTTGAAGAATCCGCTCCAAATAGCTATTATGCAAGACCATCATATTACATCACAAAACTTGGTTGCTTGAAATATTTTCTGATCTAGCAATTTAAAGCAAAACCAATTGCGTTATTTTCAGTGCCTACGGCGCTGAAAATAACGCAATTGGTTTCACCCGTAAAGTTGCGTCCCGCAGGGGCGCAACTTTACGGGTTTTGGTAATTTATTGTGCTTAAGTACGTTTATACCAATTCATAAAAGTGGGACGACACTTCTGTGAATTGAAACCCAAACCTAGCAAGGGTTTTACAAGCACAAAATGGCGTAGCAATTTTGTGCTTTGGTATTAGTTAAGAATTGCTGTTTGTGGAACAGTGCAAGATGAGCGCGATCGCGTTAGACTTAAAAGACCCATTTTCTTTCGGTTTTATGGCAAAACGATACACTATTGACTCATCGCAAATTATTCGTCGTGTCGAAGAACTGATAAGTGCTTCTTCCAATCGTTATCGCATTACTGTGCAAGTTGCGAACCGAGCCAAACTCAGACGCTATGAAGATGATGACTATGACGATCGCATGATGAAGCCAATTTTACGCGCCATTCTGGAAATGTCTGACGAAATTTCCCAGCCTGAAATTCTGAGCGACTGAAAGCCCTAGAGTTGGCGGTGCTAAGCACCGTCAACCTTGCTAAGTATTATGCTAAATTTCGCATCTCAAGATACATCTAAGCAGTTGTTAATCGGTGAAGGTTGGCGGATTGGTCTGCGATCAGATGTAGATTTATATAAGGGATTGGTGGGAACAGATAGTTGGGCGATCGAGCTAACTGAAGGTGAGTTTAAAGATTTTTGTAAGCTAGCATCACAACTTGCCGAGACGATGCAGATTATGGCAGCCGAGCTATCGGACGGCGAAAAAATTTGTTGTACATTGGAAACTGAAGATATTAGCCTTGAAGTTAATGGGCTTCCCCATGCTTTTACTTTACATTTACAATTATTGACTGAGAGAAGTTTTGAAGGCTTTTGGGATGCGACGGCTGTACCTTTTTTAATCACAGCGATCGCAAATCTCGTTGGATAATCACCACAGTTAGGAGTTGAAGCAATGACCAGTGTTGTTATAGAAAAAGCGGCAACTGAATCAGAAGTAAAGCAAAAGCTGACATTAGAGCATTTTTTGCAATTGTCCGACCTTGATGGAAGTTATGAACTATGGGAAGGAGTCGCCATAAAAAAAATGTCACCCAAATTTTTTCATTCTCGTTTAACTGCATCCTTTGGGAGTGATTTGTCAGCATGGGCTAATGGTTTTGGGCAGGTAGCGATCGAGTGGTCGGTAGTCTTAAAACGGCGGGGACAAGATTGGGTTCCTGTCCCTGACTTGCTATATGTTTCGTATGATCGCCTTGCTGTAGATTGGCTTGAGGATTCACCTTGTCCTGTATTGCCTGAGTTGGTGATTGAGATTGTATCGCCCGAACAGACTTTTAATCAGTTAGCCCAGAAAGCGATGGACTATTTGAATGCTGGAGTTGATCGAGTGTGGGTGGTTTATCCACCAATGCGTAGTTTGACAGTGTTTTTTGTCGATCTCCCACCTGAAACTTATCGCAGCGATCGGCTATTAACAGATAATTTATTTCCTGATTTGGCAGTGACATCAGAGCAGTTTTTTGTGAAGGCAGGAATTTAGACCGCTTAGCGATTAAAATCAAAAGAGAGTGAAGGTGCTTTGCACCGCCACTCTCTTTTGGTTTGCAATTATTTTGCAATTATACAGAGAGATAGTGTGGTGTGGAATCTTTTATTTCTTGCAGGTAGGAATTTTTTTGTAGAAGTTGCGAATGGTTTGTAAATAAATGGATTTGGCTCCAAGAGTCGCTATAGTCGGTGTCAGCGATTAAGGAGTCTAATAACTCATTGGAGATTGAATGCCACTGTGGATTAGTGGCGATGATCGCTTGTTTCCATTGAAATGTGACCTCACTATATTCTGAGCAAATTTGTCTGCTGGCATAGTTAGGGTCATGCTCAATCCAAGTTAGACGATTAGGATTAAGCTGAAAATCCTGAATAATCTGCGTAGCAAGTTTTTCGATCTGAGATGGAATAAACCAACCAATTTCACAGTTTTGAGGTGAGACGATCACGATTTGCTGTCCAAATTGTTGATAGATAATGCGTAAATGACATTTCAGTTGCCAAATTGCAGAATCTTGACCAGCGACGTGGCATTGATAAAAAAGATTGATATTTTTCATGCTGAAAATTATTCTAAGGAACAAGAGTTAAAATTTCGACATTTTGGTGATTTACTTAACATGTAGATAGAAAAAGTTTTTGCACCCTCAGTCAGTCCAAGTTTTTTCAAGATGTGACCTTACCACTCCTCCAAGATTAAAGATAAAAAATGAGGAAATTCTGTAGTTAGTAAAATATTTCCTGAAAATTCTTTGTGCTGAAATAAAAGTTAATATTTTTGGCAAAAATGTTGCCAAGCGATCACTACTACCAGCCTAAAATCTTGGTAATTTGATCGACGAGCTTAGTTGCATGAAATGGTTTAGCGATCGCGCCTTTGACACCCAATTGGGAAAGTTTTTGGGTTTCAAGCAGATCTAAACGAGCGGTAATAAGTACTACAGGGATATCTGCAAGTTGAGGATCGGCTTTTAAGTTTTTGAGGAAGGTAAACCCATCCATATTTGGCATCATCATATCTAGCAAAATTGCATCAGGTTTTGCCTTAGCTGCTGCTGCTAATCCTTCATCGCCAGAAGCTGCGAGTGCTGGTCGCCAATTGCTGAAATTTTCTATACAAGCCTCTACAATTTGGAGAATATAGTCTTCATCATCAATCAATAAAATCGTTTTACAAGATGCCTGTTGCGTTTCCATTTTGTCTTCTAATTACTAGTCACTAGTGTAGAAAATAAAAATGAGGACAATCTGAGAAATCGTAATTACCAACCGAGCATCTCGGCAATTTGGTCAGAAATTTTGAGCGGCTCAAAGGGCTTGGCGATTGTCCCTGCTACGCCTAACTGGGTAAACCGTTCGCGATCGCTTACTTGTACCTTAGCTGTTAAGAAGATTACGGGAATATTTTTAGTAGCTGAATTCATTTGCAAGTTTTGATAGACGGTGATGCCATCCATTATGGGCATCATCACATCAAGGAGGATTGCGTCTGGTTTGAGTGTTTCCACAATGCTAAGTCCTGCCTTGCCAGAGTTAGCCACTTGCACCTTCCATCCTTTAAAGCTTTCGAGACAAACAGCAATAACTTCTGCAATATTTGGCTCGTCATCAATAAGTAAAATTGATTTGGTAGTCATAAATCTAGAATCTCCTCTTAGGATTGCAAATCAAATAACTTATGCGATTTAAAGCCTAATAATTGTTGAGTCGAGTGAAGCTCGATTCAACAATTATTGGTTCCTTAGCCTAAGCGATGAGGAATGGTAAACGAAAAAGTACTGCCTTCTGACAATACACTCTCTACCCAAATCTTGCCACCATGTTGTTGGACAATGCTGCGGCAGATCGCTAAGCCTAAACCTGTGCCTCCCATTTGGCGGGAATCGGAAGCATCGACTTGGTGGAATCGTTCAAAAATACTTTCTAGCTGAGCGGCTGGGATACCACGACCGCGATCGCAAACTCGAAAGACAATCTCATTGGCTATCTGTTCGGCTTCTAGATGAACTTGACTTTGAGGTGGCGAAAACTTAATCGCATTGCTGAGTAAATTAACTAAGGTTTGGACAAGGCGATCTTGATCGGCAAAAACTTGCTGTGATTGAATATTGCATAATATTTCGATCTGGCTTTCGATTGCGATCGCCTGCATCGTTTCGATCGCCTGTTGACATAGCTCAAGCACATCATACCAATTGCGATCGAGTGTGACTTTGCTTGATTCTAAACGCTCTAAGTCGAGAATGTCATTGACTAGACGCACTAATCTCTCGGTATCTGAGGAGGCAATATTGAGCATGTTTTGGGCAGTCTCAGGTCGATTAGCTAATACACCCGAAGATAGCAAGCCTAATGCTCCCCGAATCGAAGCTAAAGGAGTTCTGAGTTCATGACTAACAATAGAAATAAATTCACTTTTGATACGATCAACTTTCAATTTTTCAGTAATATCTTCACCAATGCTCAGCGTTCCAATAATTTCGTTATCTTGACTGCGCAGGATTGTATTGTTCCAAGAGATCATTCTTTCTTCGCCTGCCTTTGTGACAATGGCATTTTGATGATATTTCGGAAAGTCATTAATCAGTAGGCTAGAAAATTCCTCTCTAATCTCCAGTTGATCGATCTGGGGTATAAATTGAGAGAACCAGTCTTTGCCGATTACTTCCTCTATGGTATAGCCTGTAAGAGCTAACAAAAATGGATTGATATATTCCACTTCTCCCGCACAGGTCACCCCAACCACGATTAAACTGACATTATCTAGCAAATATCGCCAACGACGGTTTGATTCTTGAAGAGCTATTTCATTTAGTTTGCTCTGGGTAATGTCATAGAAGATCGATAATATCGTGGCAATTTTGCCATCTGGAGCATATTCAGGAATGAGATGAGCGCGATAATATCCCATGCCCTGAACTTCTGGGAATGGATATTCGATTTCATATCTCTGGTCTTCGCCTGTTTCGAGCAATCTTTGAGCAGCAGATTCGAGCATGGTTACATTCTTCTCAGGGAATCCCATTCCTCGCAGGGTTTTACCCAGAAACTCTTTAGCGGGGATACCCGTAGCTCTTTCTACGGCTGAATTAACGTAGAGATAACGCAGTTGCAGATCGAGGCGCATAATCACGCTAGGCGAATTCTCGGCAAGAGCAATAAATTCCTGTTGGCGTTGATATAGCTCGGCAGTGCGCTCGGCAACGTGAATTTCTAAGTTTACGTTAGCTTGCTGAAGTGCAAGTTCGGCTTTTTTGCGTTCCCTAATTTCTTTCTCTAAAGAGAGATTCGCGATCTGAAGATTGCGATAGAGTTGAGCTTGTTGAATCGCGATCGCTAACTGTACTGATAATCGCTGAAGTAAGCGAATATCTGTCTCTTCCCAAACGCGCGGCTCAAAACATTGATAGGTACATAGCAAGCCCCACAGAGGATCGGTTTTGTTGTTGGGGCGAAGGATGGGTACGATCAAACTTGCTCTTGTGGGGAACTGTTCTAACATTTGCAAATGACATTCACTGAGATTCGCCTTATACACATCAGGAGCGACAAAAACTCTTCCCTCTCGATACGCGCCGCCCATAGTCTCAGGAAAGTGTTCATCACTTAGTTGTCGATGGAGACAGGTTTCCCAAGGTGGCAAGAGCGCCTCAGCGACAAGCATCCCACTCATATCAGGATTAAATTGATAAACAACGGCGCGATCGGCTTTCAAAAAGAATCGTACTTCTTGGACGATCGCATTCAGGATTTCTTCTAAATCAAGATATTGCCGAATATGGAGCGCAATTTTAGCAATTAATACCTCTTGCTGTTGCGCGCGCCTCATTTTGCAAATGAATTGAGAAATCGAGCTAGAAATAGGATTGGAAGATGAATTTGGCATGAGTTCTGGCAATATTAAGAAAATACTTTTTTTGCACAACTTGAGGTAGTAAGTAGCTTTAGCCTAGCCTATAAAAATGAAGAAAATCTAAAGAAATCAAGCCGATGTGGGATATTTAGAAACCATTTAAGAATTACTTTCTGCGATCAAAAGCTCCAAGAGATCCCCCCTCAATCCCCCTTAAAAAGCTACCGTGTACACACAAGTCGGACTTACCCCCTTTAATTCCCCCTTGCAAAGGGGGAAGACTAGAAATCTTGTTCCCTCCCCTTTGCAAGGGGAGGGTTAGGGTGGGGTAATTTCTTTGATTTCACGCACAAACTGAATTGTGTGTACACCGTAGCTTAAAAAGAGGGGAGAATTTAATCCCTCCCCCTTTTTAAGGGGGATTGAGGGGGATCTAGCTCAATTCTTAAATGGTTTGTTTCTTAACCATAACGGTGTGTATGCCCATGCCCATCTGCCGACTGCCTCAGACGACGACGCTCTAAACGGCTGAGAATACGCGTATACAAATCCTCCTCCATAATTGGCTTGCTGAGATAATCATCAGCGCCAGCGATAAACAATTGACGAATTGTTTCCCGATCTCTATGGGCTGACAAAAACACAATCGGTAAATCTTGCCATAGCGAAGATGCTCGCATAGATTGACACAAATCCATACCGTTACAGTCGGGCATAATCAAATCTAAAATTAGTAGATCAGGAGAAGTTGATTCCAAAACCTGCCAAAATTGTTGGGGTTCTTGCAATGCGATCACCTCAAGCTCCCAACGTTCCAGTAAACCTCGCAAAATATTAAGAATATGCGGATCGTCATCAACAATCATTACTTTGGAGCGATCGCTTTGCTGTTGCGGTTGATGAGATGGGGACTGAGAGGTAGAAAGGATAGGAGTTACAGTCTTCTTAAGTGGGGCGCTAGTACTTGCCTCTAAATTGGTAATCAATTGCCGCAACATCGGCGTATCAGTCTGCTCTAAAGCAAAATCACTTTTTAGGATTTGCTCAATCTCACGCGCGATCGTCGATCCTTCTGGGAAACCCAATGAACCCATCGATCCAATTAGCCGATGCGCCTCCATATATCCGTCATAGCGCAAATCTGCGTCCAAGTTGCCCTGATCCAAGGCGATCGCTACTCGACGTAAAAGCGCGATCGATTCTGGCAAAATTGCGATTAACTTCTTAGTCACAATCGCAATTACCTCCAGCACTCGCGCCTTATCTATCTGCTGTGGGCTTTCTTCAGACAAAGTATTTGTGACTACAGGCTGAACATCAGGTATCTCCACAGCTTGAACAGGCTCAGGTTTGAGGCGATATCCCAATCCATATAATGTCTCAATTGGATCTATAGGCAGTCCCGCCGCCTTCAGCTTTTGACGTAATCCTTTAATATGTGTAGTCACCGCCTCCTCACTGGGAAACTCTCCCGCCGACCACACCTGATCTAGCAAAGCACCACGATTAAACACCTGTTGTGGATACCTGAGAAATAGCTCTAGTAGTCCATACTCCTTATGCGTTAAGCGCAAAGAATTCTGCTTATAAGTAACGGTATTCGTTCTAAGATCTAGATGAAGCTGCTCCCATGTTAATTCTTGGATGAGCGTATCGCGATCGCTATAGCGACGTAATAGCGCCCGAATCCTTGCCACTAATTCCTGAAAGTTATAAGGCTTTACAACATAGTCATCCGCACCTGCCTCTAAACCCATCACGCGATCGTTGGTACTATCCTTTGCTGTTAGCAATAGCACGGGGGCATTGTAACCAGCGGCGCGAAGCTTGGTACATAGCTCAATTCCATTGCTATCAGGCAACATAATATCGAGAATGATCAAATCGTAGGCATAGGTTTCGATGTATTGCCACGCAGTCTTAGCATTTAGAGCAGAATCAATTGTGTAATGCGACTCTGCTAGTAGCTGCGAAAGTATTTCCGCAGAATGTGGATCGTCTTCAACCAGTAAGATTTTCAAGGTTCTCTCCTGTAAAACATGAATCTGCATGACTGGTGAGAGTGTTTTATTGCAAAGCAAAGCGTCTCAAAATATCTCTTCCCAGCTAAAAACTATGTCAGGGAAAGTAAACATCGCTAAAGTGTCATTCTTTTCATAGTGCTGCATCCTCTTATATCCTAATGCTGATGGTTGTGAATATCCTTCTACGATTTTTTTATTCACATCAAAAAGCCACATTTCTGGAATCCCATTCGCAGCGTAAAGAGTGCTTTTGACATCACGCTCATAGGCGGTCGTGCTATCTGCCACCTCAATAATCAACAAAATATCATCAGGCATAGGCAAAGCCTCAGCATAAAAATCATCACGACATTTGAGTATGGCAAGATCAGGCTGTGGCTGTAAATAATTACTGAGAAGAATTGGATTCTGTGTCCAGATAATCGTCCGATCGCCTAGCTTTTGTTCAAAATTTTTAGCTGTTTTCGCTACACAAACTGCATGTTTCCTGCCAATGGGGGACATTACTCTGATTTCTCCGTTAATTAGTTCAAGGCAATCGCTTTCAGCAAATACTCCCGCTTCGAGCATCAGCTCATATTGCTGCACTGTGAACTTATGAACATTAGACGTAGAGCTTGGAGTAATTAATTGAGCTGTCATCATGTTTCACCTAAGATCGTGGTGGATTTTTATTGGACGAAAGGTGCGCTTGGCGCACCTTCTTGGTGGTTGTATAAATTTTATTGCATAGATTTTCGAGCGAGACTAACTGCTTTGACAAAGCTATAGACACCTACAGGTAAGCTGATTAGCAAAATTGCCCAAGTAGTAGCAAAGCCAAAATCTGGCGCACCGTATGACAATTCATAAATGCAGCCAACAAAGGCGATCGCGGCAACAATAGAAATGAGCAAAATTAGTTGAGCTTTTATATAATCGGGTGACATAAGTTAGATTTTATAGGGCTTGATGTTTAGTATTATTAAGTATGAAGGTGAGCAGCGCATCGCGTTGCTCACCTTCATATTCGCATATAGACTGATACGTGATGGAAACTAGATATACCCCCCAGCAGATCGAACCCAAATGGCAAAAAGTTTGGGCTGAGAAACAACTTGACAAGGTAAATAACGACGCAATTAGTGCAGACAAAAAGAAATTCTATGCGCTGTCAATGTTTCCCTATCCATCGGGCGATCTGCATATGGGACATGTCCGTAACTACACGATCACCGATGTAATCTCCCGTTACAAAAGAATGCAGGGCTATCAAGTGTTGCATCCTATGGGTTGGGATGCCTTCGGATTGCCTGCGGAAAATGCAGCGATCGATCGCAATACCCATCCTGCGAAATGGACTTATGCCAATATCGACAATATGCGATCGCAGCTTCAGCAAGTGGGCTTGTCCTACGATTGGGATCGCGAATTAGCTACCTGTTCGCCAGACTATTACAAATGGACGCAGTGGATCTTCTTGCAATTTTGGGAAGCAGGTTTGGCTTATCAAAAAGAAGCAAAGGTTAACTGGGACCCAATCGATCAGACTGTAATTGCTAATGAGCAGGTAGATAATGAGGGGAGATCTTGGCGATCGGGTGCGATCGTTGAGAAGCGCAAATTGCGGCAATGGTTCTTGAAAATCACCGACTATGCCGAGCAGCTTTTGCAAGATTTGGACAAGCTCACCGACTGGCCCTCTAATGTCAAGATCATGCAAGCCAATTGGATCGGCAAATCCACAGGCGCAGAGCTAAGTTTTGCGATCATCAAACATCCAAACGTAGGGGCAATTCATGAATTGCCCCTACGTTTGGATGTTGAGAAAATCACAGTTTTCACCACCCGCCCCGATACGGTTTACGGCGTGAGTTATGTCGTTCTTGCTCCTGAGCACCCCCTAGTCGAAACCCTAACCACTGCTGCTCAAAAAGAATCCGTCAGCAAATTCATCGAAGAAGTCAAAAACCTTAGCGAAATTGATCGCACTTCTGATGATCGCCCTAAACGTGGTGTTGCGATCGGTGCAAGTGTAGTTAATCCCTTCACAGGCAAAGAGGTTCCCATTTGGATTGCCGATTATGTTCTCTTTGAATATGGCACAGGCGCAGTGATGGGCGTTCCCGCCCACGATGTCCGCGATTTTGCCTTTGCGAAGCAATATAACCTTCCCATTCAAACAGTAATTAATGCTCCTAATGCGACGGGTGAAGCGTTAAAGGTTGCTTACACTGAAGCAGGAATCATGGTCAATTCTGGAGAGTTTGACGGCTTAGATTCTATAACCGCAAAAACTAAGATTGTGGAACTCGCCGAAAAGAACCAATGGGGAACTGCCAAAATTACCTATCGCTTGCGCGACTGGTTGATTTCGCGCCAAAGATATTGGGGCTGTCCAATTCC
>Ga0209985_10002397_pt1 | contig 17004 bp, 13 predicted proteins | sample NOAtaG_FD_187305 | JGI IMG/M metagenome (GOLD analysis project Ga0209985, IMG submission 187305) | Freshwater lake microbial communities from Lake Erie, under a cyanobacterial bloom - NOAA_Erie_Diel6S_1000h metaG (SPAdes) (version 2) | ecosystem: Environmental > Aquatic > Freshwater > Lake ...
GGAGAGTCCACGGCGTCGGCGATCGGACAACGCTCCTCGAGGAGCGGCGCATCGCGACCTGCGTCGGACCCGGCAGGCAGCGCCGGCAGCGGATAGGTGCACGACGCGGAGAGCAGCAGCGCGCCTGCGGAGAGCGAGGCGACGGTGGGCCTGCGGAGATCCACCTCGCGGCGCCGACGCGGAGACGCGGTGAGACGCGGAAGGGTCGACGGCACGGCGGAGAGAGCGTGCCGCAGTCCCGGGTCCGGCGCACGCGTTCCGCAGCGGTGGTGGGCGCCCCACGCGAGGCCGATGCGGCCTCCGGTGCGCGCGGCGGCGCGGGCTGCACACGAAGTGCAACACACGACGTGCACGCGGTGGGTGGGGTCGGGCCAGCAATCCGGCACGGTGGTTGCTGTACGCTGGGTCATGGCTCGCTCCCTCCGCGCCGACCGCGCGCGCTCTGCTCTCCTCGGCGCGCTGGCCATCGGTGGGCTGGCCGCCTGCGCGTGCGGGGTCGAGGAAGGCAGCCCCGATGGCGGCCGCGGAACGGACGCTCCGGCGCCCGGGGCAGACACGCCCGGAGGCCCGTCCGATGTGCCCGTGGGCGTCGCGCGCTGCGGCGACGGCCCCCCTGCATTCCCCGGGGCCGAGGGCTTCGGGGCGTGCGCGCGCGGAGGCCGCGGCGGACGGGTCATCCACGTGACGAACCTCGACGCGGGCGGGCCGGGCTCGCTGCAGGCCGCCCTCGACGAGACCGGGCCGCGCACGATCGTGTTCGACGTGAGCGGCGTCATCGAGGGCGTGCCCGAGTTGCGGCACGGCGAGGTGACGATCGCCGGGCAAACCTCCCCAGGCGGCGTGACGCTGCGGGGGCTGCGGATCGAGGGCGACGAGGTGTGCGAGGCGGAGGACTGTCCGCTGCCCAGCGAGCACCCCGAGGACGTCGTCGTGCGCTTCATGCGGCTTCGCCCCGCGGGCATGGGCGACGACGGCCTGCGGCTGCACCACGCCCGGCGGGTCGTCGTGGATCACGTGTCGATCGGCAACGCGATCGACGAGGCGGTGCAGCTCTCGTTCAGCCAGGACGTGACCCTGCAGTGGTCGCTCCTGGCCGAGACGCTGACGACCGATCACGAGGTCATCTACGGAGGCATCCTCGTCAACTACTCGGATCCAGCGCGGGGTTTTCCGAATACCCGGCTCTCGCTCCACCACGACCTGCTCGCGCGGATCGCCGGCCGCCTCCCCGAGCTGTCGCGCGAGAACCACCGCGGCGATCACGGCCGCACCGCCGAGCTCGAGCTGGTCTCGAACGTGGTGTGGGATCCGCAGCGGCCGATCACCGCGAGCACCGAGACGAACTACGGCGGGGAGGTCGGCTGGCGCATCGATCTCGTCGACCTGTTCTTCTTCGTGCGGCCCTCGCACCCGCACGCGCTCTTCGTGCTCGAGCCCGCGCCGACGCTGGCCGACACCTCGGTGCACGTGGACGGGATCGCGCTGAGCCGGTTTCCCGCGCTCGAGGACTGGCAGGTGGTGAACCGCTGCGACTGCAACGACTTCGGCGATGGCGCGGCGGCCGGGACCCTCCCCTTCGAGGCGCCTCCCCCGTGGGCGCGGGGAGAGCGGCTACGGCCGCCGGTCGAGGTGACGCGCAGCGCCCGGGGCCTTGCGCTGGCCGACGAGCTCGCCAGCGGCGCAGGCATGCTCCCGCACGACGCGATGGATCGGCGCCTCACCGCCGACGTCGCGGCGCGGCGCTTCGATGGGGCGCCGCTCGACACGAACCCGGCAGGCGACGCGCTCGCGCTCGATCCGGCGCCGCCACGCCCGGCAGACTCCGATGGGGATGGGATGCCCGATGCGTGGGAGTCGGGCCGGGGACTCGATCCGGCACGCGACGACGGGGCCGTGATCGGGGCGCTCTCGCGGGAGCGCCTCGGCGTCGACGGCTACACGCACCTCGAGGTGTACCTCGCCGAGCGGGCGGCCGAGCTCACCGCGCCGTGAGAGAGCCTGCGGGCACAGGCGGTGGCGCGAGGTTTGCTGAGACGGCGGCATGCCGACCCTTCCGCTCCTCACGCTCCACGCCGCGCTGGTGCTCGCGGCCTGCTCCCTCGTTCCGCCGCGCGCCCTCGCGCAGGACGGCTCGCCGCACGCCGACACCGAGGCCCGCGCGCTCTTCGACGCGGGCCGGGCCGCGTTCTCGGCGGGACGCTTCGAGGAGGCGCTCGGGCACTTCCGGCGTTCCTTCGAGCTGAGCGGGCGGGCCGAGCTCCACTACAACGTCGGGATCAGCGCCGACCGACTGCGCCGTGACGCGGAGGCGCTCGAGGCCTTCCGCCGCTACCTCGCCGAGGTGCCCGGCGCCGAGAACCAGGAGGAGGTCGAGGCCCGCATCGCGATCCTCGAACGCGAGCTCGCGAGCGAGGCGGTCGAGCCCGAGCCCCAGCCGGAGCCGGAGCCCGACGGTGCGAGCGAGGAGGCCCCCGAGGAGGCTGCGCAGGACGACACGGGCCCTCGGCGCGATGGCACCGGACAGGCCCTGGGGATCGCCGGCGGGGTGATCGCCGGCGTGGGCCTCGTCACCGGCGCCGTCCTCGGCGGGCTCGCGCTGAGCACCGACGCGGATCTCGGCGACCGGTGTGGCAACGGCTGCCCGGAGAGCGAGCTCGACGGGCTCTTCCTTCTCACCGCGCTCACCGATGCGTCGTTCGCGCTCTCCCTCGTGGGCGCCACGTTGCTCGCGGTGGGGCTGGGGATCGAGCTCGGCGGCTCCGAGGAGGCACCACGGCTCGCCGCCACGGTGATCCCAGGGCCCGAGGGCGCCGTGGTTCTCTTCGGAGGGAGCCTCTGATGCGCGCCCCGATCCTCCTCCTCGTCCTCGCGCTCGGAGCGAGCGCCGGTTGCTCCCTCGTCCTCGATCGCGATCGCCACCGCGGCGCGGAGCGCGACGCGGGCCTCTTGCCCGACCCGGACGCCAGCCCGGACGATGGCGGCGCGGGCGCGCCCGATGCGTCCGTGATGGCCGACGCCCCAGCGCTCGATGCGCTCGACGCGACGGCTGCGCAGCCCGACGCGGGCGACTGCGATCGGGATCGCGACGGACACGACGCGGTCGCGTGCGGCGGTGACGACTGCGACGACACGCGCGCAGACGTCCACCCGGGCGCGACGCCGATCTGCGGGAGCGGCCGCGTCGAGTCGTGCACGAGCCCGGTCTCCCCGGAGCTGCTCGAACTGCTCGGCGCCGAGGAGCTCGGCATGCTGCCCCGCGTCGCGCTCGCCGCGGGCGAGGAGATCGCGCCCGACGTGGCGGCGGCCGTCATCGGAGGACCTGGTGCGAGCGCACCTGGCGGCACGGCCCTCGTCGTCTACCGGGTGCGCGCCGAGACCGGATACCTCACGCGCAGCCGCATCGTGGACCTCGCCACGGGCGCTGAGCGGGACCTGTTCGGAACCATCTACGACACCGCGTTCGCGCGCGCCGTCGGCAGCGGCGATCTCGGCGGGGCGAGCGACCGCGGCTTGATCGCGGTCGCCGCGAGCAGCCCGGACGAGCCCGAGCTGAGGGGCCTCGTGTTCGACATCTACGGCGACGGGAGCACGGGCGCCCGGAGCGTGACCTTCGTGCCGCCAGCGTTTCGCGGGGTCGCGATCGCCGGCGGCGAGACGGGCGACGCGCTCGTCTTCGCGTCCGACGACACACTCGTCCGCTTCGACCCCATCGACGGCACGACCGAGCTCGCGCCGCTCGATGCCCCGCTCGAGGGCTGGGCGTCGATCCGCGGCGAAGGCGCAGGACCGTTCGTGCACTTCCGGGGGAGCCGGAGCGTGGTGTGGAACGTGGGCAGGCCGTCCTGCAGCGGCGCCGCGGAGTGTGCGAGCGGCGTGTGCCGGGAGGAGGGCTGGTGCGCGCCCGGCGCCCCCCGCCCGGTGGCGACGGAGCTGGAGAGCCGCGGGCTCAGCCTCGCGTACCGGAACGGAACGCTGTGGTCGACCCGCATCGATCCCGTGCGCCGCGAGCGGATCGCGGTCGGGCCCCTGGACTGCAGCGGACCGGAGTGCATAGCGCTCGGCGGCGGCGAGGTGGTGCTCGACGCCTCGAACGTGATGCACGCGGCCCCTGCGCCGCTCGCCGACGACGCCGTGGCGGTGATCGCGGCGGCGGCGACGTCGCGCTCGGTGGTGGTGCGCGCGGCCTTCCATCGCCCCTCCGACGGGCGGCAGATGGTGCCCTTCGATCTCGACCTCTTCGAGCTCGCGGGCATGGACGTCGAGGGATTCGACGAGGCGCGCGCGACGACGCTCGACCCGCGCACCGGCGCGATGACCCAGGTGATCGTCGCGGCCACGCAGCCGCGCAGCGCGGAGGGCCGGATCGTCCTCGGCGGGCTGCGGGTCTGCGAGCTGCGCTGAGCGCTGCGCATCCGGCTGACCGGCGGAGAGGCCCCATGGCATCGTGCGGCCGCATGGACCGGCTCGCCTCGAAGGTCTCGGTGATCACCGGCGCGGCCGCCGGCATCGGCGCTGCGCTCGCCCGGCAGCTCGCGGAGGCAGGCGCGCACCTCGTGCTCGTCGACCGCGACCCCGCGGTCGCGCAGCTCGCCGCCTCGCTCCCGTCCGCAGAGGCGCACATCTTCGACGTCGGCGACCCCGGCGCGCAGCGGGCGCTCGCGGACGCGGTCGCCGCGCGGCACGGCGGGGCCGACCTGGTCGTCGCGAACGCGGGGATCAACGTGCACGGCCTCTTTCTCGAGCAGTCCTTCGAGGACCTCGAGCGGATCGTCCAGGTGAACCTCCTGGGCGTCCTCTACCTCGTGCGCGCCCTCGGGCCGGGGATGCGCCGGGGCGGACAGGTCGTGGTGGTCTCGAGCCTCGCCGGCCGCGTGCCCTTCCCCTACCAGACGACGTACTGCGCCACGAAGTACGCGGTGCGCGGCTTCGCGGCGGCGCTCCGGCCCGAGCTGACGCCGCGGGGGATCGGGGTGACCGCGGTGATGCCCGGCGCGGTCGCGACGCGGCTGCTCGAGACCGCGTCGAGCTACGACCGCTCGGCCTCGGCGAAGATGGCCGAGCTCATGCTGCGCTTCGGGGCGTCGCCGGAGCGGGTCGCGGCAAGCATCGTGCAGGCCATCCGAGCGGACACGCCGGAGGTCCTCGTCGGCTGGGATGCCCGGCTCGCCACGCGGCTCTTCGAGCGGGGTCTGCTCGGGCCCCTCCTCGGCGCGGCCACCCGCGCCCGGAGCGGCTGACCGGTCGGGATCCGAAGGGTTTGCGCCGCTGCCCCCTGCCCCCTATCGTTGCGCCCCTCGATTTTCCGAGGGCCCACGCCCGGTTCACCATGCTCGAGCTCATCCAGCAGCGCTTTCAGACCGTCGTCCTCGTGATCCTGGTCTTCCTGCTCGTCGGCGTCTTCGCGACGCAGTTCGGCGGGCCCCAGGCCGAGGGCTGCACCACGTCGGTGAACCAGACCGGCTACGCCGCGCGCGTGTACGGCGAGACCATCACCGAGGGCGATTTCCGGGCGGCCTACACGCTCACCGGCTTCAACCGCTACCCCGCCGAGTCGGCGCGGCAGCTGCGGCTGCGCGAGCTCACGATGGACGGCCTCGTCGAGCGCGAGCTGCTCGCGCACGAGGCCGAGCGCCTCGGCTTCCGCGTGGACGGTGAGGCCATCCTGCGCGAGTTCGCCGAGACCGCGACGGTGCGCATCACTCCGCCGGTGGACGCACCCGCAGGCTACCCCGGGCCCGAGCTGACGATCGAGTCGATCCGCGACGACGACGGCCACTTCTCGCTGACGCGCATGCAGCGCTTCGTGAACAACGGCCTGCGCCGCAGCACCGACGAGTTCACCCACTGGCAGGAGCGCGAGGCCCTCGCCGAGCGCATGCGTGCGACCGTGCTCGCCGAGGTCGCGGTGAGCGAGCGCGAGGTGCGCGACGAGTACGTGCGGCAGACCGACCGCGCGACGATCCGCTACGCCGCGTTCCGCCGCGAGTTCTACGAGTCGAGCGCGCCGCCGAGCGACGACGAACTCACCGCGTGGATGGCTTCGCACGGCGAGGAGCTCGACGCCGAGTACGAGCGGCAGAGCTTCCGCTACCGCGACCTGCCCGAGCAGGTGCGGGTGCGCCACATCCTCATCAGCGCACCCGAGGACGCGGCCGAGGAGACCCGCGCCGAGGCCCGAACGCGCGCCGAGGCGATCCGCCAGCGACTGCTCGCGGGCGAGGACTTCGCCACCGTCGCGCGCGAGGTGAGCGAGGACCCCGGCAGCCGCGACAACGGCGGTCTCTACGACTGGTCCGAGCGCGGCCGCTACGTGCCGCCCTTCGAGGAGGCCTGCTTCACCCAGGAGATCGGGGCCGTCGGCGAGCTCGTCGAGACGACCTACGGCTACCACATCATCCGCGTCGAGGGCCGCCGCGAGGGCGACGTGCCCGAGGACGAGGCGCGGCGCGAGGTCGCGGCGGGGCTCTACTCCGCCGACCGCGCGGGGACCCAAGCGCGCGAAGAGGCCGCGCGGGCGCTCGCCTACCTGCGCGACGGCCACACGCTCGAGGAGCTCGACGAGCGCCTCCTGCATCGCTGGGCCGAGGTGCCCGCGGCGCCCGTCGAGGGCGAGGCGGCGACGGAAGGCGAAGCGCCCGCCGAGGGCGAGGCGCCGGCCGAGGGCGAAGCGCCGGAAGCCCCCGAGGAAGAGGAGCGCCCGACCAACGCGCCGCAGGTGCAGGAGTCGCGCTCGTTCGGCCGCACCGAGAGCCCGATCGTGGGCGCCGGCTCGACCGGTGCGCTCACCCGCGCGGCCTACGCGCTGACGATGGACGAGCCGCTCCCCGCCGAGCCGATCCTCGTCGGCACCGACTACTACGTCATCCAGCTCACCGAGCGCACCGAGGCCACGGACGAGGGTTACACCGACGAGGTGCGCGACCGGATCCGCGGGACGCTGCTCGAGGACAAGCGCACCGAGACGCTGCGCGTCTACGTGCACGCACTCCGCACGCGGGCCGAGGAAGCGGGCGAGCTCCGCGTCGAGCCGCGCGTTCTCCGCTACGGCGACGAGGAAGAGGAGAGCGAGGAAGAGGGCGGCTCGGAGGACGACGACGAGGCGTCCGAGAGCGACGACGAAGAGGAAGAAGAGGAAGAAGAGGAAGAAGAAGGCTCGGGCGAGGAGTCCGCGATCGTCCGCGAGCGGACGGCGGTCCCCGCTTGAGCGGAGCCGCGGCGCAGCGGTTCACGCTCCCGGGCGGCCTGCGGGTCGCCCTCACGACCCTGCCGCACCTGCACTCGGTCGCCCTCACCTTCGCGGTGCGGGTCGGCGCCCGCTACGAGTCGCCCGAGACGAACGGCCTCTCGCACCTCTGCGAGCACATGCTCTTCCGCGGCACGCCGCGGCACCCGAGCGCGCACGCCTTCAACGCCGCGCTCGAGGCCCTCGGGGGCACCCTCGAAGCGGCGACGCACACCGACTTCACGGCCTACCGGATCCGCCTGCCGCCCGCCGCGATCACGCCGGCGCTCGAGGTGCTCGCGGAGATCTTCGACGCGCCCCTCTTCCTCGGCCTCGACGTCGAGAAGAACGTCGTGCGCGAGGAGATCCTCGAGCGGCTCGATGAGGACGGCCAACTCATCGACGCCGACGACCTCGCGCATCGCGCGGTGTTCGGGGCGCATCCGCTCGGGCTGCCCCTGGCCGGGACGGTCGAGAACGTGCAACGCTTCGGGCTGGACGATCTCCGCGCCTGGCACGCCCGGCACCACGGCGCGGCGAACGTGGCCCTGGGGATCGCGGGACCGCTCGACGCGGCGGCGCTCGTGCCGAAGATCGAGCGGGCGTTCGCCGGCGTCGCGACGCGGACGCGGGAAGATCCGCAGCCCTTCGTCGCGGCCGAGCCGGGGCCCCGCCTGACCTACGTCGACAGCCCCGGCGCGCAGACCGACCTGCGGCTCGCGCTGCCGACCATCGGCGAGCGGCATCGGCTCGCGCCCGCGCTCGAGCTGCTCTCGCGTGTGCTCGACGACGGCCTCTCGGCCCGGGTGTTCCGCACGATGGTGGAGGAGCGCGGGCTCGTGTACGACGCCTTCGGGGACCTCGCGCTCTACGAGGACACCGGCCTCTTGACCCTCGGCGCGGCGTGCCGGCACGAGAGCGTGCTCGAGGTCGCGAGCGGCCTCGGGGAGCTGCTCCGGGGCCTGAGGGACGAGGCGGTGCGGCCCGAGGAGCTGGCGCGGGCGAAGACCCGGGCGCTCTTCGAGCTCGACCTGATGATCGACTCGCCCGACGCGATGGCCGAGCTCGCGGCGAGCGGACTGCTCTTCGAGCACGGCGAGACCCTCGAGAGCCTCCGCGCGCGGACCGAGGCCGTGACCCTCGAGGGCTTGGCCGAGGCGGCCGAGGCGACCCTCGCGCCGGACGCGCTGCAGGCGGTCGCGGTCGGCTCGCTGACGGAGCGGCAAGAAGACGAGCTGCGGGCGATCGTCGAGGTCGCTCTCGAGCGTCGCGGCCCGTCCCCGAGCGCGGCTTGACCGTCCGGAACCCCGCGGCCCACCCTCCGAGCGTGCCCTGGACGCGTGACCCCGACCGACGCTTCGTGCCGGCGCGCCGAGAGGCGCCCGCCGACGGCGGAGCGCCGCGCTCGGGCCAGCTGGTCTTCGCGTTCGAGGAGGCCCCGCGCACGCCCTATCCGAGCTCGGTGCAGATCATCGCGCCCCCGCCGGAGGCCTCGGCCCTGCCGAGCGGACCGCCCCCCGCGAGCGAGGAGGCCCTCCTCGCTGCGCTCACGCTCGCAGTGCGGAGCGCCGCCGAGATCCCCCTCGAGCTCGCGCTCACCGACAACCGGCGGACGATGATCTCCACCCGCCGACGCGGTGCCGGCCTGCATGTGCGGCTGCACCGGATGTTCCTCGACGCGGGCCCACTCGTGCAGGCGGCCCTCGGTCGCTACCTCGCGCGTCGCGACGCCCGCGCCTCCCGGCTCGTGGGGGAGTTCATCGAGGCCAACCGGGACCGGATCCGCGCGGCCCCGCCCCACCTGCTCCGCACGAGCGGACACCACCACGACCTCTCGTCCCTGCTCGCCGAGGTGAGCCACGCCGAGTTCGGCGGACCCCTCGACGGCGTCCGCATCACCTGGGGCCGGCCCGGCGCGGCCCGGCGCAAGCGCTCGATCCGCCTCGGCACCTACAGCCACGAGGAGCGCCTCGTGCGCATTCACCCGTCCCTCGACGCCGCCTGGGTGCCGCGCTTCTTCGTCCGCTACATCGTCTTCCACGAGCTGCTGCACCACGTCGAGCCCGGGATCGAGCGCAACGGGCGCACGGAGTTCCACACCCCGGCGTTCCGTGCCCGCGAGCAGCGCTACGGCGACTATGCCCGCGCGCTGGCCTGGGAGCGCGAGCACCTGCCCCGCCTGCTCCGCGCCGGTTGAAGGCGCGGGGCGATCGGCCAAGCTCCGCGCCCCCGAATGCTGCACGAGCTCCGGACCCGCATCCCCGACCGGAACATCTGGGTCGTCTACGCGACGATCCTCGTGCTCTCGGTGGCCTACGGCCTGGCCATCGCACTCACCCCCATCGTGCTGACCGCGCGGCACCTGCCCGAGCACGAGATCGGCCTGCTCGCGAGCTCGTTCGGCCTCGGCCTCGTCGCCTGCGCGGTGCCCGCAGGCCGGCTCATCCGGCGCTTCTCCGCCCGCTGGATGCTCGTCGTCTGCATCCTCGGCTACGCCGCGATGATCGGCCTCTTTCCGTTCCTCGAGGCCTACTGGCAGATGGCCCTCTGCCGCTTCCTCGACGGCGCGTTCTCGGTGGGCGCGTGGGTGAGCTGCGAGACGCTGCTGCTGCTTCGCTCGCTGCCCGAGCACAAGGCCTACGTGACGAGCCGGTACGCGCTCTCGACGCTCATCGGCTACGTCGTCGGGCCGGTCCTCGCGTGGCTGCTCGCCGCGCACCTGAGCGCGGCGCACACGTTCGTCCTCGCGGCGGTCATCGCCTCGCTCTCGGCGGGCATCGCAGCCGCGCAGCTCGATCCGGATCCGCCCGCGGCGCGCGGCGAAGAGGGCGGCGAGGGCCCGGTGCGGGCGACGGGCGAGCTCGCTTGGCGCATCAAGACCTCGGCGCTCGCGACCTTCATGACCGGCTTCTTCCAGAGCGCGGCCGTGCTCTTCCTCGCGACCTACCTCGAGCGCGAGAAGCACGTCGCCGCGGACGACACCCGGCTCGTGGTGGCCTTCGCCGCGGGCGGCTCGCTGCTGCTGCTCGGCACCGCCGGCCGGCTCGCCGATCGCCACGGGCACTTGCTCGTCATGCGCAGCCTCGCCGGCGCAGGCGTCGTGGCGATGCTCGGGGTGATCGGCGCGGAGGGCTTTCTGCCGATCGCGCTGCTGATCCTGATCGGCGGCGGCGCGCTGCTCTCGGTGCCGCCCATCGCGCTCGCGCTTCAGGGCGTCATCGCGCGCCCGACCGAGTACACCCGCACGAACGGGATCTTCAACGTGTTCTTCTCGAGCGGCCTGCTCCTCGGGCCGCTCGTCACCGGGTACCTGCGCGATCAGGGCGGCGACGGAATCATCTACCTCTTCGCCGGTCTCTGGGCGTCGTTCGTGGTGTTCTCGCTGGTGTTCCGCACCGACGACCCGCGGGAGCAGCCGCCCGCGGCCGCGCCGCGCCTCCGCGAGAGCACGCCGTGACCGACGCGCCGCGCACGGCGGCAGCGCTCTCGCCCGAAGCCCGCCGCGGGCGCGCCGCGTTCTTTGCCATCGCGGGGCTGTATCTGGCCTGGGAGCTCGGGGTGCTCGGCCTGCAGCTGGTCCACGAGAGCCCGCTCGTGGTCCAGAGCACGGTGCGGACGGTGAGCGGCGCCGCGCTCTTCTTCTTCGCCTGGCGCGGCCTCGGCTGGGCCCGCGTGCTCCTCGCCGTCGCGTTCGGCACCTTCGCCGCCGCGGGGTGGCTCACCGCCGCCTCGGACGAGTACGGCGCGCTCGGCTGGGGCATCGCCGCGGTCGGCACCGGCTTCGGCGCGGCCGGCCTCGCGCTGGTCTTCGAGCCGCGCCTCGGCGCGTACTTTCGCTTCCAGCGGGAGCACGACTGAGCGGCCTCGCGCTTGACGGGGGGCGCGTCACGGGCTACCTCAGCGCCCCCCGAGTTCTGGCACATAGCTCAGTGGTAGAGCACTACCTTGACACGGTAGGGGTCCGCAGTTCAATCCTGCGTGTGCCAATCGAGACGCAGTTCGTCTCGGAATTCCAGCCTGAAACCTTCATGCGCCCCGCGCGACACCCCGCCCGACGCGCCGCCGACGGTGCCTCGGTGGTGGTCCCGCACCAGTCCCGTGGGGCGTCCCGTGGGGCGAGTGCGGAGACGACGTGGACCCGCTGAACGCGCAGACGGTCAAAGCCCAGCTCGAGGCCACGGGGCAGCTCAAGCCCGACACGGTCGCGGCGCTCGCGACCCTCGACGGCCAGAAGGAGCCGAAGCTCCTCGACCTCCACACGCCGGTCCCCGCCGGCGTGACGAAGCTGAGCCCACTCGCCGCCGACGCGCCCGCTGCGCTCGCGGTCATCCGGCACAGCTCCGCGCACGTCATGGCCGACGCCGTGCAGCGGCTCTTTCCAGGCACGAAGGTCGCGTTCGGCCCCGCCACCGACAACGGCTTCTACTACGACTACGACCGTCCAGGCGGGCAGTTCACCGACGACGACCTGCGGGCAATCGAAGCGAAGATGGCCGAGATCATCGCCGCCGACTCGCCCTTTCGGCGGGAGACCGTCGAGCCCTCGGCGGCGCGGGAGCTGCTCGCGCGCACGAACGAGACCTACAAGCTCGAGCACCTCGAGCGCCTCGCCGCGGCGGGCGAGACCATCTCCCTCTACCGCCACGGCGACTGGGTGGATCTCTGCGAGGGCCCGCACGTCCCCTCGACGCGCTTCCTCAAGGCGTTCCAGCTCACCAGCGTCGCCGGCGCGTACTGGCGCGGGGACGAGCGCAACCCGATGCTGCAGCGCATCTACGGGACCGCCTTCAGCAGCGAGAAGGCGCTGCGCGCCTACCTGCACCAGCTCGAGGAGGCCAAGAAGCGCGACCACCGCAAGCTCGGCAAGGAGCTCGGCCTCATCGCCTTCCACCCCTGGGCGCCGGCCTCGCCCTTCTTCCTGCCCCGCGGCGCGTTCGTCTACCACCAGCTCATCGAGTACGTGCGCGGCGAGTACGTCCGCGAGGGCTATCAGGAGGTCATCACGCCGCAGATCTTCGATCGCGCGCTCTTCGAGACCTCGGGGCACCTGCCCGCCTACGCCGAGAACATGTTTCTCGCGATCACCCTCGAGAACATGGAGGAGATGGCGGCCGAGCTGGCGAAGGGGACCACCACCGACCCGAAGCAGATCGAGGCGATGCTGCGCGAGCGGACGCGCTTCGGCAGCAAGCCGATGAACTGCCCCTCCCATTGCCTCGTCTTCGGGATGGAGCTGAAGAGCTACCGCGACCTTCCGCTCCGCATGGCGGACTTCGGCCGCCTGCACCGCTTCGAGCGCTCGGGCTCGACCGCCGGGCTCACCCGCGTCCGCACCTTCTGCCAGGACGATGCCCACATCTTCTGCACCCTCGATCAGGCGCCCGGCGAGATCGGCCGCTTCATCGACCTCGTCTACCGCATCTACCAGGACTTCGCGTTCACCGAGGTCCGCATCGCCATCGCGACGCGGCCCGACGTGCGCCTCGGCACCGACGAGATGTGGGACGTCTCGGAGAAGGCGCTCATCGACGGCGTCGAGGCCAAGGGCCTGAAGTACGACATCGCCGAGGGCGAGGGCGCATTCTATGGGCCGAAGATCGAGTTCCACCTGAAGGACGCGCTCGGCCGCAGCTGGCAGCTCGGCACGCTGCAGGTCGATCCGAACCTGCCCGAGCGCTTCGACCTCACCTACGCCGCGCAGAACAACGAGAAGCCGCGCCCGGTCATGCTGCACCGGGCCATCCTCGGCTCGATCGAGCGCTTCTTCGGCGTCTACCTCGAGCACGTCGGGGGCAACTTCCCGGTCTGGCTCGCGCCCGAGCAGATCGCGCTGCTCACCGTGAACGAGCGCTGTGATGCGTACGCGAACGAGGTCGCCGAGACGATGCGCGCCGCGGGCCTGCGCCCGCTCGTGAACCTCTCCTCGGACAAGCTCGGCCAGAAGATCAAGGAGGCCCGCAACCAGCGGATCCCCTACCTCGCGGTCATCGGTGACAAGGAGGTCGAGGCCCGCACGCTCTCGGTGCGGAGCCGCGACGAGGGCAAGGAGCTCGGCGCCGTCCCGCTCGACGAGATGCTCGCGCGGCTCACCCGCGAGAGCCGCCCGCCGAGCCGGCGGACCTGATCGGCGCTCCGACGGCCCCGGCAGGTCGGAGGCGGCCTACGCGCGACGGTCCGGCTGCGTCGCGTACGAAACTTCGACGCGCAACGCTTCGGAGACCGCTCCGAAGACGGCCTCCACGAGGGAGCCGATGAGCGCGACGGAACGGATTGGAACGAGGACCATCGACCCATCGACCCTGGGGGAGCGACCGGGGGACGCCGAGCTGGTGTTGCAGGCGCGGTCGCTCTTGAACCTGATCGCGGGCCACGAGCGGTTGCCGCTCGACCGCACGCCCGACGAGGAGACCCGGGACGCGATCCGGCGCTTTCGGGAGTCGGAGGAGCTCCCGCCCACGGGGGAGCTGAACCGCGCGACGTTCGAAGCGCTGGAGCGCGAGGCTGCGCGGATGGTCGAGCGGCGGACGCATCACGAAGGGCGCGAAGCCGAGGGGCGCGGCTGTGTGGGGGCGGGCTTGCCGGGCGGTGTGGACGCCGACGCGGGGGTAGGCCTGGACGCGGCCGGTCGAGCGACGGGGGCGGTGTGCCTGACGCCAGCCGAGCGGGCGAGCCTGGATCTGGCGCTCGAAGATCTCGCGGCGGCGGGCGACGCGTTCGCACGGGACGTGCTCGAGAACATACCGGCCCGCGCGCAGTACCAGCGGCTCATCCGGGCCGCGGCCGACGAGACCCTGCGGGACGTCGAGTCGGGCGCGCTCACCGTCGAGGAGGGCGCGGCGCGGGCGTACGAGGCACGCAACGCGATTCGCGTCGCGACGCGCGCCGGCTCGACGCCGCTCGGGCGCGCCTGGGCCGAAGCGGCGGGGCGAAGCCACGGCACGTTCGGGGAGTTCGTGAATGCTCGGGCGGTGCGTGACTTCGGTCGTCCCATGGCCGAGCTGGCGCAAGGCGAGCGCAACGCGGTGTGGGCGTCGGTCATCGAGAGCGCGGGAGGTGCGCGTGACGCCGCGAACGAGACGGTGCGCAACTGGGGAACAGCCGGCAGCGTGCTGCTCGTGGCTTCGATCGCGCTGAGCGCGTACGACGTGGTGACGGCGGAGGACATGACGACTGCCCTAGGCGAAGAGGTGGCCGGCTGGCTCGGTGGGATGCTCGGTTGGAGCGCAGGCAGCTACGGCGGCGCGCTGCTCTGCGGCGAAGCGGCGCCGATCTGCGTCGGTCTCGTGGCGGTCGCGGGCGCAGTGGCGGGGGACATGGGCGCGCGCGCGCTCTACGGCGAGGCGATCGAGGCCGTCGCGCCCGCGGAGTCGCCGTGAAGCGCTTTCCTTCCAAGCTCGGCCTCGGCATCGACTACGGGGTGAAGGACGGGCTCAGCTCGGGCTGGCTCACGTGGCACGGCGCCGCAATCGACGGGGGCAAGTCGTGCGCCGAGATCATCGACTACGCCGCTCGCTGCGACGGGCTCGTGCTCGGGGTTGGACGGGAGTACTTCGGGATGATCGACGCGGGCCTGCACCTCGCGCTGGTCGACGGATCGACTGGCGCGCTCGTGGACTCCCTCCAGCTGATCTGGCTCTCCGCATTCGACCGCGATGGCGCCGAGCCGCTGGGCGAGCGGCGCTGGAAGGTCGTGTTCGGGCACGTGTGGCAGGTGGAGGTCACCGCAGCGCCGGTGCGCGACCTGTACACGGGCCTGGTCGGCTTCTTCCGGGGGACGGAGCGGCTGTGGCAGGTGCTGCGGCGCAGGCGCCTGGTGCTGCGGCGCCTCGACTGATCGCCGCCCGACGGGCTCGACGCGCCCGTTGCGCGCGATCGCCACGGCCGGGAGCATCCGCACGTCGGACCCACGCCCGGCGGCGTCCCCCGCCGGCCGCGCACCTCGCCACCGCAGCCGGTCACAGAGCGCGCCCGGCTCTGAGCTGCGCGGAGCCGCCCGCGCTGCTGCGCGCCCCTCCTCCCAGCAGTTCAGCGGCGCACGCGGGCGGGGTCGGGGCGGCGGCCGAGGAGCAGGCGCGCGAGGATCTCCGAGGGGTCCTCGAGTCCGTCCTCGCTGTGCAGCTCGAAGTGCAGGTGCGCGGCGCTCGTGCGCATGCCCGTGCGGCCCACGGTGCCGACCAGCGCGCCGCGCTCGACCCGGTCGCCGTAGGCGAGCGCCACCGTCTCGAGGTGCATGTAGCAGCTTCGGAGGCGCGGCCCGTCGTCCTCGCCGTGGCGGATGCACACGTAGCGGCCGCCCGCGCCGAGCTCGTCCGGAGCATACGTGTCCCAGTCCCCGTCGCGGCGCACCTGCACGTGCTCGCGCCCAGGCAGGTCGACGCCGGCGAAGTAGACGAAGCCCGGCGCGCTCGCCCGCACCGGCTCGCCGGGCAGCGAGTCGACGTCGATGCCGCGGTGCGATCGCTCGCCGCCGGCGCGCTCTTCGCCGAGCCAGCTCAGGATCGCGCGCGGGCAGCCGTCGAGCGGACAGCCGAGCGCGATGCCGTGCCAGTCCACGGTGCCTGCCCCCGCGTGAGCGCCGTAGTATTCGAGCAGGCGCCGCCGATCGGCGAGGATGCGCTCTTCCTCCCAGTCGCTCCGGACGCGGTCGCCCCACACGAAGTGCGAGACGAAGTGCCGGTGCGGGACCTGGTCGAAGCTCGCATCGACCGTCTCGTGCTGGTCCTGCCACATGCGGAGCAGCGCGGCGGCGTAGTAGAGGTTGGGCTCGCTCGTGAGCAGGCGCGGCGCGGCGAAGGGGAACGAGGGCACCGGGAGCGTGCGCTCGACGAGCGCGCCCGAGGCCCGTACGCGGAAGTGCAGGAGGCCGTCGTGCACGAACTCGGCGTACACCTCGCGGGGGATCTGGGTGAGACCGAGGCCCGTCTCTCCGTCGAGCCCCTCGGCGTTCGAGTCGCAGCGGCTCTCCCGGTAGACGAGCGCGCCGAGCAGGAAGGGATCGACGGCGAACTCCGCCGCGTAGCGGCCGATGTGCTCGGCCCAGGGCCGCTCGCGGTCGGCGCGCCAGCTCGCGCACAGCTGATGGAGCGCCCGCGCGAAGCGATCGACGTCGAGCGTCCCCGACGGGGCGCTCGGCTCTCGGGGCCAGTCGGCCACCTCGACCCGGTCGGTGAGGACGACGTTGGGGCGCAGGCCCGCACGGCGCCGCGCCCGCCACGGGCTGCGGCCCGGTCCCATCACCGCGAGGGCGGCGAGGACGAGCAGAGCGAGCTTGGGCCAGCGCACCCGAGGACCCTGCCGAAGGCGCGGCGGACCCGTCAAGAACGACGCGCCTTGCGGCCGTTCTGCTACAAGGCGCGCTCCCGATGCCTGCCCTCTCCGGCTCCCTCAGCTACGCGCGCTTCTTCGTCCCGGAGAAGCTCCCGCGCGGCTTCTTCGATCGCTCCCTCGAGAAGATCCGCCACCGCGCCATGCGGCCGCTCGAAGCGAGCGATCCCGCACCCGAGCGCGCCGGCTGGTGCGTGATGGGCGACCCGCTCGATCTGTCCTTGCCGCGCGAGCGCATCTTCCTCGACGGCTGGGTGAACCTCGGCCTGCGCATCGATCGCTGGGCGATCCCCGGACCGCTCTTCAAGTCGAAGCTCCGCGAGGCGGAGGCGAAGTACCTCGAGAAGAAAGGCCGGGAACGCCTCGGGCGCCGCGAGCGCGCCGAGCTCAAGGAGGTCGTCACCGGCGAGCTCCGCAAGAAGCTCGTGCCGACCACGCGCGCGCTCGATCTCACCTGG
>Ga0209985_10002398_pt1 | contig 17002 bp, 9 predicted proteins | sample NOAtaG_FD_187305 | JGI IMG/M metagenome (GOLD analysis project Ga0209985, IMG submission 187305) | Freshwater lake microbial communities from Lake Erie, under a cyanobacterial bloom - NOAA_Erie_Diel6S_1000h metaG (SPAdes) (version 2) | ecosystem: Environmental > Aquatic > Freshwater > Lake ...
CCTTGGTGGGTTGGAGACTAAAGGTGCAGAAATTATGGCTACGGTTACCCCATTCCGCACCCGTTCAGGGTTTAACTGGGATATCACCGCTAACTTTGCACGCTACCGTTCGGTCATCACCGAGCTTGGCGGCGGCTTGGAGCAGGTGTTGATTTCCGGTTTTACCAACCTGGGTAACTTTGCCATCCCTGGCCGTCCTTATGGCATTATCAAGGGGATTGGTATTGCACGCAATGACAAGGGCGAGAAAATCGTAACTTCCAACGGTCGCTACCTGGAAGCTACGGATATCGTAGAGCTGGGTGATCCAAACCCGGAGTTCACCTCTTCTCTGATCAATTCGATCAGCTTCAAGGGCTTCAATCTTTCCTTTATGTGGGAATATCGCCACAAAGGGGTAATTGTGAGCAACACGGTCAAAGGCGTTCTTGCCCGTGGTCTTAGCAAAGATACCGACCAGCTGGACCGTGGACTTACGTTGGTGCTTCCTGGTGTTCAGGCAGATGGTACCAAGAACAATGTTCAGGTAACTGCTGCAAACTACTTCTTTGATAATTACTTCTTTACGGATGAGGCCATCACGTTCGATGGCAGTACGATCCGCCTCCGCGAAGCGGCCCTTACCTACAACCTGCCTTCCAAAGCAGTATCGAAGCTGCCTTTCAAAGGAGCTTCTCTGACGGTAACTGCCTCCAACATCTGGTTCCGTGCACTGAATATGCCGAAGTTCGTCAACTTTGATACCGATGTACTCAGCACGGGCGTTGGCAACGGTCTGGGCTTTGACTACCTGACCGGCCCAAGTGCCCGCCGGGTTGGCGCAACGCTCAACTTAACTTTCTAAACTAAAAAATGTATCAACAATGAAGAGATTTCTCATAAATGTGTTGCTCATTGCGGGGGTACTTACCGTTAGCTCGTGCGATTTCAAATTCGACGAGTTGCTGGATAACCCGAATGAAGTGAACGCTTCCAGCACCAACGTAGATTTCCTCCTGAACCAGATTCAGGTGGACTTCTCCGGTTTTTTCAGCGGTACGAGCAGCCGTGGGCAAAGGGTGACGCGTATCATCCACCAGGCTTCTGATACCTATGAAATTTCCTACCAGCCGGTTAACCAAAACGGCACGTGGGGCACGGCTTATGCCAGTATCCTGAACGATATCAAGACGTTGAAGACGCTTGCAGAGGCAGGCAATTTCCGTCGCCACCTCGCGATCGCACAGACCATCGAGGCGTATGTCTGGATGAGCCTGGTGGATACTTTCGGAGATGTCCCATTGACAGAAGCCCTGGATCCGGCGAATTTCAACCCTGGTGTCAGCCCAGGTGCGGATGTGTACAAAGCAGCTTCCGACCTTTTGGTAGCGGCTAAAGCGAATTTCAGCGCGGCTACCTTTTTAGGTTCGCCAAACGACCTTTTCTATGGCCGTAATTACACGCGTTGGATCCGTCTGGTGAACACGCTTCAGTTGCGCTATCACCTCAACCGTCGCCTGATTGACAAAGCGGGTGCTACGACAGCGATCAATGCATTGATCACGGAAAACAACCTGCTCCAAACGGGCGATGATTTCGTCTTCCGTTATGGGGTAAGCAACGCGGATCCTGTTAGCCAGCACCCTAACTTCGTGGGCCAGTACCCCAATGGCGGTGGCGACTACCAGTCGGTCTTCTTCATGTGGCACCTCACAGAAGCCAAAGGTTTCGATGATCCACGTGCACGCTATTATTTCTACCGCCAGGTCTCTGCTAACCCGACCTCTGAAGCAGAAGCAAGGTGTATCACCGAGTTTCTCCCCGCACACTATCCACAAGGTATGATCTGGTGTATGCCAGGCACCCGGGGCTATTGGGGCCGTGATCACCTGGACCCACAGGGTATCCCACCGGATAACAACAAGCGTACCCTGTATGGTATCTATCCTGCGGGCCATAGCTTCGACAATAATACCCCTGCTGGGATGACTGCGGCCAACCGCGGGGCAAATGGTGCAGGTATCCAGCCGATTATGCTGGCGGCATACGCCGATTTTATGGTAGCTGAAGCTGCCCTGGAACTGAATGGTAATGCAGCGGCAGCAAAAACAGCGATGATGTCCGGTATTACAAAGCACATCAACTTTGTACGCTCCTGGTCCCTCACCACCGCTGAAGCGGCTAAGATCACTGCTTTCGAATCCAATAGCGCATTTGATACCAAAAGGACTCAATATACGAATGCCGTTAGTGCGGAATACGACGCTGCTGCCGATAACAAGAGCAGGCTGCGCATTATCGCACGGGAGTACTGGATTTCCCTTTTCGGTAATGGTAACGAAGCGTATAACCTTTATCGTAGAACAGGTATGCCTGATAATATGCAGCCTGGTCAAATCCCGAACTTCGGTAAATTCCCACGGTCTTTCTTCTATCCTGCCGATCACGTCAACCTCAATTCCAAGGCGAAGCAGAAGGCCAGCCATGATGTGAAGGTATTCTGGGACAATAACCCGGACGGTTTTATTAAATAATTCAAAAACGGACATCAAATGAGCAAATTCATAAAATATGTATTCGGACTGCTGCTCGTGCTTTCCTTTCACGGATGCACCGACTTCGTCGAGCCAGCAATCCCCTACAACAATTTTGACACAGGGGTGTACCTGCGTACGCTGAGCCAGACATCCAGCTTCAATTTCTTCCAGTTGTCCACGGCAAAACTGACCCTTATGGTCGAAGCAGTAGATATCCAGGATGGCAAGCTGGTAAAAGATGTCGAAGTATTTGTAAACCGCCGCCGTGGAGCCAGCCTTACGCCTGAGAAGAAGGTGAAGACTGTTACAGCAGCAGATTTCAAATCGCATACGGTCATTATTCCCGATGTACATCCTGCTTCCGGAAGCAAGTATCCCGCTGCTACGATCGAGGTCACGATTCAGGAGGCGCTTACCGCAATGGGGCTTACGCTGAACGATATCAACGGGGGTGATTTCATCGAATTCCGCCTCTCCCTGAATACGACGGATGGCCGTACGTTCACCAATTCCAACCTGAGCGGTGACGTTGCGGGTGGCGCTTACTATCGTTCGCCCTTCTTCTATCGTATCCCGATTGTATGCCCAAGCGAACTGGAAGGCACCATGGACTATGTTCAAACTAGCATGTTCTGCCCGGGTCAAATCTCCGGTACGGTGACCTGGACCAAGGCTTCCGCAACGACGTATAAGTCTTCTGACTTCTCCTTCGGCTCCTGGGTACATTGCTATGGCGCAAGTGGTGGCGTGCCCGGCGGTACCCTTACCATGAGCGATGCCTGCGGCGTTATCTCCATGACGGGTACGGATCAGTACGGCGACCGTTATACCTACAAGATTGATAAGGTAGAAGGTACCAAGCTGACCATCACCTGGAGCAATACCTACGGTGAATTCGGTACGGTAGTGCTTACCCGTAAGGATGGTAAGAACTGGCCCGCGCTGCGCAACTAATACATGAGCCATTTGGCGGCACCTGCCGCCAAATGTTGTATTAAATGGACGTCATTTTCATGGATTTTGCTTAGCAAAATCCATGAAAATGACGTCCATTTGAAGTTTTATAGGGTTGTGTAAAAGCCTGAGGTTGTGTAAAAAGTATTCTGCCGCCTGCGGCGGCAGAATAAAATTTTTTAGAGCGCGGGTTTTGTTGATTTTGCAAAGCAAAATCAACAAAACCCGCGCTCTAAAAAAATATTCTTTGGCGGCGTGAGCCGCCAAAGGACGTGCCGGAGGCTTTTTGCACAACTCCATAAACATTTCCTTTGGCGGCGCCAGCCGCCAAAGGAAATGTCAATGAACGTGGTTTTTGTTGATTTTGCGCAGCAAAATCAACAAAAACCACGTTCATTGAATTTGATGCCGCCGCAGGCGGCGAAACCACTACATCTAAACGCAATCGCAGATGAAAACAATCCTTGCCCTTTTCACAATTTGTATCCTTGCCCTGCCGCTGGCAGGCCAGCGCACAGTTGGCATGATCACCCATGACCCATCCAGGGCGTTTCCGGGATATAACCTGATTTATCCCCATAACCAGCCGAATGTATATTTGCTGGACAACTGCGGGAGGATTGTCCATACCTGGCAGGACTCTGCACAGTGGAGGCCGGGTAATGCTGCTTATTTGTTGGAAAACGGTTATCTGGTCAAGACTAAACGCCATACAAACTTCCAGAACGATTCGATCTGGGCAGGTGGGGGAGGGGCAATTGTCGAAATCCGCGACTGGCAAAACACATTAATCTGGCGCTTTGAACTGAACAACCCTCAGCAGCGGCTGCACCACGATTTCAAGCGGATGCCCAATGGCAATCTCCTGATGATCGCCTGGGAGCTGAAAACAGAGGCAGAGGCCATTCAGGCAGGGCGCAAACCGGCACTCCTGCCCCAAAAGAAGCTTTGGCCGGATTATATCCTCGAGGTGAACCCCTCGACGAATCAGGTCGTATGGAAATGGCATGCCTGGGACCATTTAATCCAGGATTTTGACCCATCCAAAGCAAATTTTGGGGACGTGAAAGCCCATCCTGAGCTAATTGACGTGAACTGGGACACCAGCAATGGGCATCCCGACTGGATGCATGCCAATGCGATCGACTATAACCCCGAGCTGGACCAGATTATCCTCAGTGTCCCGACTTTCGATGAGGTCTGGATTATTGACCACAGTACGACTACTCAGGAAGCAGCTGGGCATACAGGGGGCAAAAGTGGAAAAGGTGGTGACCTGCTCTATCGCTGGGGTAACCCTGCCGCCTATCGCGCGGGTACCACAACGGATCAAAAGCTGTTTTATCCTCACGACATCCATTGGGTAGGCCCGTTTCTGGATAAGACACATCCCCATTATGGCAAATTAGCCACTTTTAACAACCAGGTAAACCCTCGATATTCTACCGTTAATGTTTTTGATCCGGGTTTCGACCGTTCCACCTGGTCTTATCCGATGAAAGACGGCAAGTGGCTGCCTGAAAAATTCGATGTCGATTTGACCCACCCCGATACTTTTCAAATCAACTCAGATGGCCTGTCGAACGTTCAGTTGCTCCCCAATGGCAATACCCTGATTTTGTCCGGTCGTTGGGGGTATGCTTTTGAACTTACCCCTTCAAATCAAATTTGCTGGGAATATAAAGTGCCACTATCCGGTGGGACGCGCGTAACTCAGGGACGGGTTCTGGGTATCGGGGCAAATATTACTTTTCGCATGGACCGATATCCGCTCGGTTTTCCTGCTTTTTCGGGAAAAGACCTCAGCCCAAAGGGTTATTTGGAATTGAACCCAGATACAGCTTCCTGTGCACCCGTTACGTCCGTCAGGACGTTGTCCCCTCCCGGCGGACTACGTTATTTCCCCAACCCAGCGCAAGAAATGTTGGTGGTGTATTGGGAAAGCAGCATTGAACAGGTGATGTACGTTACTGATATTATGGGGAAAATACGTTCGACGGTCCGGTTGCGGGAAGGCCAGAACAGATTGGATCTGGCACAGTTGAGCAGCGGAATTTACTTCTTAATTTTGCCTGGTAGGGAGGCAATGAAACTGGCAGTTCAAAAATAAGCGAAATAAAAGCATGTAATTACCTTGTTTATCGCGAATATTTGAACACTTCCTGCCGGAAGCCGTTTTAAACGGTTTAATAGCGTAAAATTTGCTATTTTTATAAAAGGAAATCCATCATAATCTCATTGATCGTTTCATAGGCAAACGCGGTTTGGTCGTACCTGGTGGGTATTGGCATTCGGTTTATTTCGTCTAATCTATCTTTCCAACTCCCTTTGACTTTTCAAAAAGCACACGCTGATTTCCTGATTTGAAAGTGTACCCCCATTTAACTTTTGGATAACTTATTTTTCAATACAAAAACAGTGAAGTATGAAAAAACAAATGTTTACACTTTTTTGGGTATTCCTTGGCGCAACAGGTCTGTTTGCCCAGGGTACCATCACCGGGAAGGTCACTGATTCGGGTGGGGAGCCACTCATCGGTGCCAGTATCCTGGTAAAAGGAACCACCGTGGGTGCGGTCACCGATCTGGACGGGCAATACTCCATCAGTGCTTCTGGAAATGACGTGCTGGTTTTCTCCTATATCGGGTTTGCTACCCGGGAGGAAGCGGTAAATGGCCGAAAGGTCGTGGATATGGTCCTGCAACCCGGTGTTGAACTGGCGGAGATCGTGGTTACCGGCTATGGTTCTTCCACTAAGCGGGAACTGACGGGTAATATTGCCAAAATCCGCACCGAGGAAATCGCCAACGTTCCGCTGGTAAGTTTTGACCAGGCTATGCAAGGCAGGGCTGCCGGGGTATTCGTCAATGCACAATCCGGCAAACTGGGTCAGGCCGTTACCGTAAGGGTACGGGGAAACTCCTCGATCAGCGCCAATAGCCAGCCCCTCTACGTCCTGGATGGTATCCCCATCACCACCAACGACCAGAGCTCCTACGGTGGGGACATGAACCCCCTGACCGACCTCAATCCCAACGATATCGAGTCTATCGAAATCCTGAAGGATGCCTCTGCCGGGGCCATCTATGGTTCCCGGGCCGCCAATGGGGTTGTTCTGATTACCACCAAGCGGGGAAAAGCCGGTAAAACATCGGTTTCCTTTAATCTGCAGACGGGGTACAGCGAAGCGACCAAGCGTTTGGCTATGCTCAATTCGGAGCAGTATGCCGAGCTGATTCTTGAGGGCGCAGCCTATCGGGACAAACTGGACAATACGCCGATCGACGATCCCGACTCCTGGACATCGTACGTAAAAAATGACGTCATGGGGTATTACAGCTATGGGCAATGGGCGGGAGATCCTACCAAAACCTATGACTGGCAGGATGTGGTATTCCAGCGGGGCCCTTACAGGCAGGCAGATCTCCAGATCCGCGGCGGAAACTCCAATACCAAGTTTTTCAGCTCCTTCCAGCACCTGGACCAGACAGGGACGATTGTCGGAAACAATCTGCTGCGGAGCACAGGACGTCTCAACCTGGATCAAAAGGCCAATGACTGGCTGGATCTGGGGGTCTCTTTGAGTTTGTCGAGAACCTTCAACCGCCGTCTGCCCGACGATAACGCCTTTTCGAACCCTCTTCAGGCAATAGCGCTGATGCCGATGTCTCCCTTCACCGACCCGAAAACAGGGTTGCAGGCCGGTACGCCTCCCGGCGACGTGAACATCCCCGTGTATTACAACCCGCTGCTCACCGTGAGCTATGGCCGTTTTGCGCAGGATGTTTACCGGACTTTTGGAAATACCTACTTCAAAGCAAAGCTGCTGCCCGGTTTGTCCTTTCAGACGGAATTCGGACTGGATTATCTGAGCCAGAACGAAGAGAGCTATTTCCAGTCACAGACGGTCCGCAACCAGACCCGCGCCGCCCGTGGGGTTGGCTCCAATTACGGCACCTTTGTGACCAACTACAATACCAACAGCTATTTTAATTACACACTGGCTTCCGGATCACATAACCTGAATACCACGCTGGGTATGCAGTATCAGCAGTCGCAGGCCAAGTACAACTTTACCGAGGGTCTGGATTTTCCTTCCAATTCCTACCAGAAGATCGCAAGTGCCGCCACCAAATCTGGGGGTAGCTCTTCGCAGACCGATTTCCGTTTCCTTTCGTACTTCCTGCGGGCCAACTATATTTTCAAGGAAAAATATATCCTGTACGGTAGTGGCCGTATTGATGCCTCCTCCCGCTTCGGTAAAAACTCCCGGCAGGGCTTCTTCCCGGCAGTATCTGCCGGCTGGCTTTTGTCTAATGAATCGTTCATCGAAAACATCGCGGCTATCAGCTTCCTGAAATTGCGCGCATCCTATGGTATCGTCGGCAATGCTGAAATCGGCAACTTTCCCCAACTGGGACTTTTTGCCGGCGATGCGGGTTACGCAGGAGCCGCCGGTCAGCGCCCCTCGCAGCTAAGTAACCCCGATCTGCGCTGGGAGCAAACCGCACAGCTGGACTTAGGGATCGATTATGGTTTTTTTAATAACAGGATTTCCGGGGAAATTGACTATTACATTAAGAAAACGGACGGGCTCTTGCTGAATGTCAATATTCCGGCTACTACGGGTTTCAGTACGATCGTCCGGAACGTGGGCAAACTCGAAAACCGCGGCTGGGAATTCGTGGTCAATACACAGAACCTGACAGGTGCCTTCAAATGGTCCACGAATATCAACCTGGCGCTGAACAGGGGAAAGGTTACCGATATCCAGGGCCAGATTATTGAAGGGGGCGTGAGCAATATGAACCGTGTGGAAGAGGGCTACAACGTCGGTGTATTCTATACTGTGGAATATGCTGGTGTGGATCCTGCCAACGGAAACGCCCTGTTCTACAAAAACACAAAGAATACCGACGGCACTTTGGATCGCAGTACGACCAGCAACTACAGCGAAGCACAGCGCGTAGTAGTCGGCGATCCGAACCCGGACTTGATTTTTGGGTTCACCAACAATTTCTCCTATAAGAATTTTGACCTTTCGGTCTTTTTCAATGGGGTACAAGGCAACCAGAACAATATATATGGCATGGGCCGCTACTCCTCTGCAAGTATGTTGTATGAGGACAACAATACCGCAGATCAGCTGCGGCGCTGGCAGAAACCCGGGGACATCACAGATATTCCCCAGGTGCGCCTCTACCGCGTCAATGGCTCACAGGCCAGCAGCCGCTATATCGTGGACGGGGCTTACGTTCGGCTCCGGAATGTCGCCTTTGGCTATACCCTCAATGCCAATCAGCTCAGGAGGCTGAAAATGGAGAAGCTGCGTATTTATGTGTCGGGGCAGAACCTGCTCACTTTCACCAATTATCCTTACTGGGATCCAGAGGTAAATGCCGACTCCTTCGATTCGAACATCGCGAAAGGCAACGATTTTTACACTCCGCCCCAGCCCAGGACTTTCCTTATGGGGGTAAATGTTATTTTCTAATCCTTCAATCCGTAGAATATGAAACAGTTTTTAATAAAAAATACGATTTGGTCACTCTGGATAGCCCTGGCAGGGTTGACGCTGGCGGGATGCGAGGATCGTCTCGACCTCAAGCCCTTTCAGAGTATTTCCGAAGAGCTGGCGCTCAATACGGAAGGGGACGTGCTGGTGACGCTCACCGGCTGCTATGACGGTATTCAGAGTGCCGCAACCCTGGGTGGGGAGATCATGGTACTCAACGACCTGATTGGCAACTCTTCCGATATTAATTTTACCGGTACGTTTGCAGGGCTGAACGATGCGTACAATGGCCTGATGGTGTCCAACAACAGCTTTGCTGCAAGTACCTGGGCGTCGGCCTATAATACGATCAACCGCTGCAACAATGTGTTGAGTGCCCTGGATAAGGTCACCTCTTCACCTGCTAAGAAAAGCTCTGTGGAAGGGGAAGCCTTGTTTATCCGGGCCCTGCTTTATTTCGAACTGGTGCGCCTGTATGCCAGGACTATTGGCGATGGGGATGCTGGTAGTAATCCGGGTGTTCCTCTGGTGCTGCAACCTACCCGCGTGGTTGGTGATGCGGATTTTGTCGCCCGCAGTTCAGTACAGGCTGTGTATAATCAGGTGATTGCTGACCTGACGAAGGCGGAGTCGCTGCTGCCTAATACGAATGGGAATTTTGCTACCAAATGGGCTGCTGCAGCAATCCTTTCCCGTGTCTATCTGATGCAGAAAAACTTTCCTGCTGCCCGCGATGCGGCCAATCGGGTAATCACAGGTAGTGGCAAAGTGCTCAATCCGGACTTCACCAAGCTTTGGTTCACACAGATCCGTAACGGAGGTGCCACGCCGGCAGAATACCTCTTTGCGGTCAAGGTGACCACACAGGACGGGACGAATGCCATCAATACGTATTTCGGCAGGACGATCTCCGGGATTCCGGGAACGGCAGGCCGTAGTGACTGTAAAATCACCAATGCGCATTTGAACCGCTACGAGGCAGGGGATACGCGCAAATTCTTTGTGGTTTCCGGGGGCAGCAACTATACGCAAAAGCATTTAGACCGCTTTGGCGATGTGCCTGTCGCACGCCTTGCCGAAATGTATCTGACGCGCGCAGAGGCTAATTTCAGGGCAGGCACCAGTATTGGTGCTACGCCACTGGCTGATGTCAATGCAATCCGTACCCGTGCAGGCTTGCCGGCACTTACGGAAGTCACTTTGGATGCGATTCTTAAAGAACGTTCGCTGGAGCTGGCGTTTGAAGGGCATAACCTCCACGAGGCTAAGCGCCTGCAGCGTCCTGTAGGTAAGTTTGAGTGGAATTCGCCCAAGTTGTTGATGCCTGTCCCCCAGCGGGAAATGGATGTCAATAAGAATCTGGTGCAAAACCAGGGGTATTAATACCGAACTGGGGTTGTGTAAAAAGTATTTTGCCGCCTTCGGCGGCAAAATTAATATTTTTTAGAGCCGCGTTTTTTGCGATTTTGCGAAGCAAAATCGCAAAAAACGCGGCTCTAAAAAATATTCTTTGGCGGCGCAAGCCGCCAAATGAAGGCCGGAGGGCTTTTTACACAACCCCATTAAATTTTTTTAGAGCGCCGTTTTCATTGATTTTGCGAAGCAAAATCAATGAAAACGGCGCTCTAAAAAAATTCTTTGGCGGCGCAAGCCGCCAAAGAACAAGCCTGATAGCTTATTCACACCCTGGAGTTCAGAGCTTCCACGAGCCGGAGCAGTTGACGCGGGTCCTGGATATCGGGATTTTGGGCTTTGAGGTAGTTGTCCAGGGCGCTGCCCTGGCGCTTGAAAAAATCCTCGAGGTCCTTTTTGCGCCGGATGAGGAAGAGTTTTTCCTGATCCAGCAGGTAGATATTCTGTTCTTTCATCAGGCGGTTGGCGGTAAACCCGCCGGTAATGTGCGCTTGGTTATGCGGTTCCCGGATCATAATATAATGCTGAACGACTACCCTGGTTTTGCCTTCCCCGAAGATTTCGGCGAAGCCTGTAAGCGTCTTGCCCGCATACGCCATCGTACTTGCTGGCTTCAGGCGTTGCGTCATACCGTCTTTTTTAGATTCCACAAATTCAAAAAAAGAATTGGCAATCATTTTTTCTTCCCCCTGATAGAGTACTTCTAAGTTGGAATTCAACAGGTTGATCTTTACTGCCTCAAATACCAGGAGGGTATCCTTGAATTTTATCTCCATGGCCTGCCACTCGTCGTTGAGATATTCCGATCCAATGACGCTGGAGGCGAGGCTACCGCGCTGATAGGCCTTTCCATAGTGATTAAAAAACTGTAGCTGCACCTTATGTTGGTCGTAGCTTTGGGCGAAACCCGGCTTTGTGGCAACAAAGCAGAATACAGGGATAATCAAACAGGTGATTTTCATTTTGCGTTATTTACAGGATTAACACCGCGGTTTGGGGCGCGTTTGGGAGGAAATTAAAATTTGCCGTTCCCCACAACAATTCATCGGGATTGTTGATGCAATTTGGTAAAATCCGACAGATATGCATAAAAATAGCGAACAAAAATTGCCTGGCGTATTTATTTAATTGGCAACACTATTTCAGGCAAGCCGTCAAATGATTTGCGAAGCAGCATCGAGCCTTTTTACACAACCTCTGGCTTATGAGACAGTCTCCTCAGGAGGGCTCGGTATATCTTGGCTATACTTTATGCTGCCACTGGCGAAAATTGCGAACGAACGTTTGTAAATATGTTATTTTTGCTTTCTGAAAGAAGCGAAAGCTGTAAAGAATTCGTTTTTATTCATGTAAATACTGTGTTTGGACAGTCATTCATTTCAAAACATTATCATTTATGAAAAGACTTTTCACATTAATGTCGCTGATCCTTTTGACATCTGCTGCTGCGATTGCACAGCGGACAGTCAGGGGGACCGTTCAGGGCGCAGATCAGGAGCCGCTGATTGGTGCCAACGTAGTGGTCAAAGGCACTACGGTCGGGGCAACCACCGATTTGGACGGTTCTTTTTCGATTGAGCTTCCGGGCACTTCAAATGTCCTTGTAGTCAGTTACACCGGCTATGAGACGCAGGAAGTCACGATTACTGCGAGTAACCAGTACAACATCACGCTTGCTGAATCCGCGCTTGGCCTGGAAGAGGTGGTCGTAGTGGGGTATGGTACCCAGCAAAAGCGCAACATTACCGGGACAGTAGCCTCTATCAAAGGCGAGGACATTGCTTCCTTATCGGTGCAGAGCTTTGACCAGGCGCTGCAGGGCCGGGCTGCCGGGGTAAACGTCAGTATCCCCAACGGGGTATTGAACAACCCGCCGGTGTTCCGTATCCGCGGGATCAACTCCATCAACCTGAGTTCTTTCCCCCTGATCGTTATTGACGGGGTCCCCACTTTCGCAGGTGACCTCTCGGCCAACTCTGCTGCCAACAACATCCTGTCCAACCTTAACCCTTCGGATATTCAATCCATCGAAATCCTCAAGGATGCTTCCGCTGCGGCAATCTATGGCTCGCGGGCGAGCGCCGGGGTCGTGCTGATCACGACGAAGCGCGGGAAGCAGGGCCGTACAAAAGTAACTTATGATGCATGGGGAAGCTGGGCAAAAGTAAACCGTCTGCCAGAGCTGCTCAATGCAGCGCAGTACCTCGAAATCAAGAATGAAGCGGCACGGAACGCCAATCTGCCGCAGCAGTTCTTCCCGCAGGTTATCAATGGCGAAACCGTGGATACCCGCTGGTACGATTATGTCTATCGCACGGGTTTCTCCCAAAACCATAACCTGAGCTTCTCCGGGGGCAGCGACAAAACGACTTATTTTCTTTCCATGGGATATACCAACCAGGAAGGGATGATCGTGGCCAACGCCTTTGAGCGCAAGTCGGCCCGTCTGAACCTCGACCATAAGGTGAGCAAGGCGTTCAGCCTGGGTGCTTCGGTCGGGTATTCCGATAACTTCAACAGTGCCCCGAACACGGGCTCGCTGCCCGGCCAGGCCTTCAATACGGCAGGTTTAGGACGTATCCCTTTGATTACTGCGCCGATTGTTGGGCCTTACAATGCGGACGGCTCGTACAATATCGCTTCCAATAACCAGATTGGCCGCGCCGCAAACCTGCAGCAGACTGGTTTTTACAATCCCGTCCCGATTATTGACTTGAATACGTTTACCTCCGAAGCCAGCCAGGTGCAAGCCTCCATTTTTGCCAATATCACACCGGTAAAAGGCCTGACATTGCGCACGCAGTATGGAATAGACAACGTGCTCACCGAGAGCATCAGCTTCCAGTCGCCGATCCATGGAGATGGTTTCGGTTCCAATGGCTCTGCGACCAATACCTTTGCTAACCGCCAGCGGTGGAACTGGCAGAATACGGTCCAGTACGATTTAACGTTGGCCGATAAGCATAATTTCTCCTTATTGGGCGGTAACGAACAGCAGTACACCAAGTCCGATGGCTGGGGAGCAAACCGGACTGTGATTGCAGATCCTTTCTTCACGACCTTCCAGGGCAACTTCACTACGATCGTACCTTCTGGTAATTTCCAGGGCGAGAACTTTCTCTTATCGTACTTTGGCCGCTTGAACTACGATTTCAACAAAAAATACCTGTTTACTTTCAACCTCCGGCAGGACGAATACTCTGCTTTCGCTCCGGGTAAGAAGCGGGGGGTATTCTGGGGTACCTCAGCTGGCTGGACGATTTCGGAGGAAGGATTCTGGAAGAAATCTCTGGGCAGTGTAGTTAATTACCTGCGTTTGCGCGGTAGCTATGGTGAAGTGGGCAACAATAACGGTATCGGCGATTTCGCCTCTCTTGGCCTCTACGGCTCCGGCCTTTACGCCCCAGACCCGACCCTGGCGTTTTCTCAGGCGGGGAATCCCGATCTTTCCTGGGAAACCAGCAAGAAGACCGATGTGGGGATCAACTTCGGCCTTTTCAATGACCGTATCACCGGTGAAATCACGTATTTCCAGAACCTTATTGACGGTCTGATCCTGAATGCACCGCTCTCCCCGTCAAAGGGCGTTCCAGGTAATTCTATTGCCACCAACATCGGCTCGATGCAGAACGTCGGCTGGGAATTTGGCCTTAGCGGTACGGCGGTAAGGAAAGGCAAGTTTTCCTGGAATACGAATTTTAACTTCACCTTCATGGAAAATGAGGTTAAATCCCTGGCTGCCGGCAATGCGGATATCCTCTCTTCAACGGGCGGCCTTGAAACTTCGAATATTATCCGCGTGGGCGAGTCGGTGGGTAGCCTGTTCGTGGTGGCAACCCGTGGGGTAAACCCTGCCAATGGCCGTCGCATCTTCGTAAACGGCAAGGGAGAAGAAGTACAATACACCCACGTCGTAGGCGCAGGGCAGTCGCGCTGGACTTACCTCGATGGCCGGACGGCTACTGCGGTAAACCAATCCACAGATGGCGTTATCTATGGCCCAACGCTGCCGAAATGGTTCGGTGCCTGGGACAATACTTTCCGCTATGGCAACCTGGACTTCAACTTCCAGCTGCAGTATTCCGGTGGCAACTATATCTATAACGGTACCAAGGCCGGCCTGCGCGATGTACGCTTCTGGAACAGCCATACCGACGTGTTGGACCGTTGGACTGAAACCAACACCAATGGGTCCATTCCCCGCGTAGTTTTTGGCGACAATATTTCCAACGGTTCGGCAATACCGATTTCCGAGAATGTGGAGAAAGGGGATTTCATGCGTCTGCGCAACGTGACCCTCGGCTATACCATTCCATCGTCGGTTTTTGGCAGTAAGTTTAAAATCAACAGCCTGCGCGTTTATGGCAACATCAACAACGCCCTCTTGATTACGAACTACACCGGTACAGACCCAGAGGTTTCGACCAACGGTAACTCTAACCTGTCGCCTGGTGTTGACCGGAACTCCGTGCCGATGGCACGCACCTTCCTGGTGGGTCTTAATGTCGGTTTCTAAAAGCTAAAAAAAATGGATGATATGAAAATGTATATAAAATTTTATCAAAAGGTGGCAGTAGCCGGATTGCTCCTGACCGGTTTGTTCTCTACTTCCTGTAATGAGGACCTGCTCGACCCGGTCCCGTTGACGACCTTCTCGGAAGCCTCGGTATTCGATACGCCTGACAGGATTCTGCAGCAGGTCCGGGGTATTTACAGTGCGGTGAAGAGTGGTTCCTTTTATGGTGGCCGATTCCTGGTGTACCACGATATCCGCGGAGAGGAATTCCTCAATGAAACGACCAATGGTGTGACGGGTTTTTCTACCTGGACGCATACGATTGTCGCTTCTACAGGGGAGGTGAATACCGTGTGGAATGCTGCCTACTACGCCATCAACAGTGCCAACCTGTTTATTGATGGTTTGGAAAAAAGCAGAGCGGTATTGAACAATGATGCGCTGGCCAATAATTACATCGCTGAAGCCAGGCTGCTTCGAGCGTTGTGCTACCACAGCCTGTTAAGCCTCTATGCACGTCCTTTCGCCGATGGCAACGGTTCTAAACTGGGTCTTCCTTTGCGCTTACTTCCTGAGAAGGGAGCGGCCAACAACGACCTGGCGCGCAGCACAGTCGCAGAAGTTTATACCCAAATCCTCGCCGACCTGAACTTTGCAGAGCAGAACCTCCCGGTTAGCTATGCAACCCCTTATCTGAATACTACCCGTGCACACCGCAATACGGCGATCGCACTTAAGACGCGGGTGTACCTCGAGATGGGCCGCTATCAGGATGTAATCACCGAAGCCAACAAAATCGTACCTAATGCAGCGCCCTTCAGGGCGGCCAGCGGGGTGGCGCACGAACTTCAGGCCGACGTGAACAATACTTTCCGTACGCCTTATACGACGACAGAGAGTATCTTTTCCATGCCGATGACGGAACTCAACCTTCCCGGCACGCAGAATGGTCTTGGCAGCTATTACAATCCCGGCCCACGGGGCATTGGCGATTTCTCCCTGAATCCTGCAGGGATTATCGGTAATACAACCGATTTTCCTGCAGCGGACAAGCGCCGTGCCTGGGTATTCAGGACAACAAACAACAAGCCTTACCTGAATAAATTCCCTACCGGGCCCCAGCACCTGGATTACGTGCCGGTCATCCGCTATGCCGAGGTGCTGCTCAACCTCTCCGAGGCAATTGCCCGCACTACGGGTGTTGATGCCCGCGCAATTGCCCTGCTGAATGCCGTTCACGGCCGTTCCGATGCTTCTAAGGTCTATGCTGCAGCCGATTTTGCCAATGGCACCGCACTGGCTAATCAAATCCTGACCGAGCGTCGCATTGAATTGCTCGGGGAGGGCTTCCGCACGCGTGATTTGGTTCGTCTGCTGCTGCCTATCCCAGGCAAAGCGAACGTAGCAGCGGTAAACCCTTCGCAATCGGAGTATATCTGGCCAATCCCACAAGGGGAGCTGAACGTGAATAAGCTGATCCAGCAAAATCCGTAAGGTTTTTACTGGTACCCAGACTTGCTGCGGTAAGCCGGTATAGAAGTTGCCGCCAACAGGTATGGGGTTGTGTGAAAAGTTGCTTTTGCCATCAAAGGTAGCTGGTGCTGCCTCAAAAGTCATTTGGCGCCGAAGGCGTTGGAAAACTTTTTACACAACCCCATATTTATTGGATAATATGCTTCTGTAAAATCTGTTTATGACCCGCAACAGCCGTCAACTTTTGTCGGGCCGTGCCATCGAACAATAACCGATTAGTATGGACATTGAGCGTTTTCTGCAGCACCTTCAATACGAAAAGCGTTTTTCTACCCACACGCAATGTGCCTATCGCAAGGACCTTGAGCAGTTCAGAGATTACATGGAGACGCAATATTCCGGGTCTGGGGTCGGAGAATTGCAACACTTTCATATCCGTTCGTGGATTGTTCAAATGGTGGGGGATGGGCTAAGGGCTTCCAGTATCCGGCGCAAAGTTTCGGCGGCAAAAGCTTATTTCAGGTATCTGATGCGTTGTGGCGAGATCTCCCGCAACCCGATGCAATACCTGTTTTCGCCTAAAGTCGGGAAGCGCCTGCCATCCGTAGCGCCTGA
>Ga0209985_10002411_pt1 | contig 16914 bp, 13 predicted proteins | sample NOAtaG_FD_187305 | JGI IMG/M metagenome (GOLD analysis project Ga0209985, IMG submission 187305) | Freshwater lake microbial communities from Lake Erie, under a cyanobacterial bloom - NOAA_Erie_Diel6S_1000h metaG (SPAdes) (version 2) | ecosystem: Environmental > Aquatic > Freshwater > Lake ...
ATAGACAAGACCAATATTATTGAGAGTGGCGGCTTCCCCTGCGCGATCGCCCACCGCCCGCCATAAGGGTAATGCCTGTTGGTAATAGTCTAATGCCTTCTGTTTCTCCCCTAAAGCATTATAGACAGCACCAATATTATTGAGAGTGGCGGCTTCCCCTGCGCGATCGCCCACCGCCCGCCATAAGGGTAAAGCCTGTTGGTAATAGTCTAATGCCTTCTGTTTCTCCCCTAAAGCATTATAGACATGACCAATATTATTGAGAGTAGTGGCTTCCCCTGCGCGATCTTTAATTTCTCGATAAATTGGCAATGCTTGGTTATAGTATTCTAGGGCTTTGGGTTTGAATCCTAAACGACTATAAACTCTACCCAATTGCAAGTTTATCAAAGCTTCCTGTGCTTTATCTCCCAGATTACGCCACAGAGGTAAGGCTTGTTCCCATTTGGTTATAGCTTGTTGATAGGATTCGGCTGTCCCTTGCTGGAATAGTTGCATCCCCTCGTTAAATAGCCTTTCCGCTTCAGCTTTTTTCGTCTCATTGGTTTGCGCTTGGACAGGTGGCACTATTCCGGGTTGGGAAATGGGCAAGATAGACACGCCGGAGGCGAGTAGCAGCAGTAGGGTAGCGAGGTTGAGGGATTTGAGCATGGTTTAAGAAAGGATATTTAGTTTATTGGCTCTTCTCGGCTTTGTGTGATAATTTTTGCTTATGGAATCGTGAAATGCTTACTGGACAAGACTTTTAAGACTATTTTGCGGATATTCTATCAGTATAGACCTCGTTTCCACACAGAAACCAGAAGAGCCGTTTATTCTACTTTCTGGTTATAGATCTGGGACTTTTGTTAAAACTGCCTTATATTTTTCTTTGTTATCTCTATTTAAACAGCAATAAGTACCTAAGCAAAATTAATTACACATATCTAACCCCCCCCTTGCCTCTTGCCTTTTGCCTTTTGCCTTTCTTCACTAGAAAATTTATTTTGCACGACTACTTAGGATTGAGGGTGATAGAGAAAAATTCGGGGTAAGGGCGAAGCATTCGGATAATAAATCTACGGTTTCAGCGATAGGTTATTGCCCGAATGCTTCGCCCCTACTGTTTTCTGTTTCTACATCTGGGACTTTTGTTAAAACTCCCTCATATTTTTCTTTGTTATCTCTATTTAAACAGCAATAAGTACCTAAGCAAAATTAATTACACATATCTAACCCCCCCCTTGCCTTTTGCCTTTTGCCTTTTGCCTTTCTTCACTAGGAAATTTATTTTGCACGACTACTTAGGATTGAGGGTGATAGAGAAAAATTCGGGGTAAGGGCGAAGCATTCGGATAATAAATCTACGGTTTCAGCGATAGGTTATTGCCCGAATGCTTCGCCCCTACTGTTTTCTGTTTCTACATCTGGGACTTTTGTTAAAACTCCCTCATATTTTTCTTTGTTATCTCCATTCAAACTAGGCAAGTTTTCAACAACATTCCTCCCCTCTTTATCAACTGTTACAGCTAGTTTTAATCCCAAAGCCTTCAGCCAAAGCCCTAAATTATAAATTCCTATTCCTGCTGGCATTGTTAATAATTTATCGAGAAATTGCTCATAAATTTTAATTTGTTCTGCGGTTAAATGAGAATCCCCAAGAGCTTCCAGAACATTCCTCAAAGCCATTTTCAGTAATTCGGGATCGAATTCAAACTCGTCTTCTTCTAAGTGAGTTTCGAGATAAAGAGCCGCATAGTTTGGATCTTTAAGATTGTCCAGCAAAAAAGGGTGGTAGCTAATACTTTTAGACATAATTTTAACTCCGATAATCTCTCCAGTATTCTTGGGCTTGGCGAATATCTTTAATTTGACTGCTTTTATCACCTCCACACAGTAGCAACACGATGGTTGTCCCTACTTGTCCGAAATAGATGCGATAACCTGGACCATAGTCTATTCTTAATTCAAAAACACCTCCTCCTACCGAACGGTAATCGCCTAAATTGCCCATCCTCACTCGGTCAAGTCTTTTACTGATGATAGTTTGAGTTTTAGACACTCGGATAGAATCAAACCAATTATCAAAAGGAATTTGACCATCGGCTGTTACATAACGCTCAATTTCTCTTGGTTGCGTTGCCATGAATTAACTCTAGCACATTAGTTTCCTCGCCAATGCTTAACATTTTCCGTTCGTATTTCCTAATAAAAGAAGCTTTTATTATCTCTTGCGCCAATTACCAGTTTTCTCGGCGATGGCAAGGATTGACTCCGCACTCCTTGCTGTACCATCCACTTACCGAGTGCTAGATTTATGAAGGCTTCCTGCACTTTATCTCCCAGCTTACGCCAAAGGGGTAAGGCTGTTTCCCATTTGGTTATTGCCTGTTGATAGGATTCGGCTGTCCCTTGTTGGAATAGTTGCATCCCCTCGTTAAAAAGTTGTTGCGCTTGGGTGCGGGTATCGGTTTGGGCGATGGTTGTTTGGGCGCTTGCTACTTCTGCCGCCATCACCAGGGGAGATAACCCTCCAGAAAGCAACACAGTACCAGCAATCAGAAGTTTGGAGAAAGAAGCCATAGTCTTATCGAAAATTTGGGTTAGAACCCCGTCCTTTAGGACGGCTTTCAGCTACAATGGAAAAAGCGATAACCAAGCTAAAAACTGAACCTTGACCACAGATAGTAGGGGGTTTCGTTCAGAAAAGACTTCAAATTCGGCCTTGAACGAGTAAAACTTTCTAGGAAATAAGGTTGAACATGAGATTTTTTCGACTTGTTCAAAGTGGCCGTCCGGCATTCGGACAATCAAAACGGACGGGTCGGAAAGCATAAGACTACTGCTAAGGTAGCAGCATCCTCTGAAGCGTCAACCCCATTGACGCGACCATTCTAAAAAGGTGGCGTGGTGAGGAATCACCGTCCGTTTACGGCGGTGAGGATGTCAACATTAATTAAAATCAAGGAGAACCCTATCATGATTACCTTAAATCTTAACCCAGAGCTAGAAAATAAAATTCAGGAAGAAGCCAAATTAAAAGGCTTAACTCTTGAACAATATCTTCAAGAGATAATTGAACAAACCTTAAAAAATCAACCTCAAAAAAGCTCCCAAATTTTAGAATATGAGGAATGGGAAAGAAAATTAACTAACTTTATTAATCGACCTTCTAATATTAATGCTCAACCCTTATCTGATGAAGCTATTAGTCGAGAAAGCATTTATACCAGAGAGGATGAAATGCTATGACCTATTTAGCTGATACTAATATTCTTCTTAGGTTAAAACAAACCAGCCATCCGCTGCACTTAAGTGCGCTTCAAGGCGTTAAAACCTTAAAAAAACGTTCAGAAAAACTCTATATTGTTCCTCAGAACTTAATTGAATTTTGGGTTGTAGCGACACGACCTGTAAAAGTTAATGGCTTAGGATTAAGTTTTGAGCAAGCTACCTTAGAAATTGAAGATATTAAACATATTTTTTCTCTTTACCAAGATACTCCTGCTATTTATCCTCAATGGGAAAGACTCATTAGAAAATATCAAGTAATGGGAAAAAAGTCCCATGACGCTCGATTAGTTGCAGCTATGATTACCCATAATATTGATAATATTTTAACCTTCAACACAGATGACTTTCTGCGATATTCAGAAATTATCCCTGTCGATCCTCGAACCATTCATTAATAATCTATATAGCAGGTTCATTCTTCATTCTAAATTTCCCTCAGCAAGTCGTTTTTGGGCTTAACCGAGCAGTATTGGGTCTTATTCTGCTTCTCCAATTAAAGTAAATGCCGCCCAATCTTTCGGATTAGGATGGTTTTTCATGGTGGTTAACATTGCCTGTCGCAACGCCTGGGCCTTATCTAGTTTTTTCTCTTGCCAATTGCGATAAAATTCAGTCATTAAACTTGCTGTAGGTGCATCGGGAACTGACCATAAAGAAACAATAATACTTGGCACTCCTGCGGTAATTAAAGAACGGGATAATCCGATTACACCATCTCCAGTAATGCGTCCCCTTCCCGTATCGCAAGCACTTAAAACCACTAATTCCGCATTCAGTTTTAAGTCGAGAATTTCATCAGCAGTAAGTAAACCATTATCATTACCAGAAGGTGCAAGAGCGATCGCACCGGGTACTCCTAATCCTTTAAAATCATCTAATAAACCATGGGTTGCTAGATGAATAATTCTGGCTTGAGGTAATTGGGAAAGGATAGCTTTTTTAGTGGCTTGGTTGCCTGTTAAAGCTTTAGTATTGAGTAGTTTAGCAATAGTAATAGCTTCGTTTTCTGCTGCTGGTAAGGGATTAAGTTGTTCTGGTGGTTCGCCAATTTTGATAGTTACTTTTGGCATGGTAGGATTGCCGACAACGACAAGTCCTTTCGGGTTAGCTTGTTGAACTTTTACTCGTTGTTTTTGGGTTAAGTCTAACACTTGAATGGCGGGTGCAGTGAGAATTGTGTGTTTTTCAATTAGGTATTTGCCATTAGCATCTTGTAAAGCAGGAAAAGGTACTAAAAAGAGTTCTCCTTGAGGCATGAAAATAACATGAGCGTTAGGATCGGTGGGGAGTAAATCCGCAATAGGTTCTATAAGTAATTTGTGGAGTTGTTTTAATTGATTTTTTGCTTCAGAGTCATCAAGCGGCACTACTTCGATACTACTTCTTCCCCTAACTCCGATTGATTGGCGAGTGCTAGTAACAAAATTTTCTAGAGAGGTATTGAAGAATTGTTGCAGATTTACTTGTCGAAATTCTACTTGACCCGTTGGTTGAACAACCCAAATATATAGGTTCAAATCATTATTTTCCCCAACAATTGAATATTCAACAAGGGTGGCATTTTGCTCCTTAGCAATTTTTTGGATTTGCTGAATACTCGGAGATTCAGGAGAAGGTTGCTTATCCGGATTATCTGATATTTTTCTAGCTAATAGTTCGACAAAAGCCCTAGCTCTGCCTCTTTCGGCAATCTCAAGAGCCTGATTCATTTTTTGTTGAGCAATCAAGACTTCTTGTAACATACGATAGCTGGAAGTCTGCCTCTCAAAGATAGAGACTTTATCAGTATCAGTTAAGTCTTGTCGTCGCACGGATTCAAAAACCTTAACAGCATCAAAAAGGTATCTTTCAGCCTTTTCATATTCTCTTATATTGCCGTAAAGTCCTCCAATATTGTTGAGAATGATACCTTCTTCAGCAGGAGCACCCACTTTTTGTATAATTCCCAAAGCTTGTTGGTAGGATTCTAAGGCTTTGGGGTATTCTCTCCGATTGCGGTAAATTTCTCCGATATTGTTGAGAGTTTTGCCTTCTCCAGTGCGATCATTCATTTCTCGCTCAATTGTTAAAGCCTGCTGGTAGTATTCTAATGCTTTGGGGTAATCTCTCATATTGCCGTAAACTGCCCCAATATTATTGAGAGTTTTGCCTTCTCCAGTGCGATCGGGCAATTCTTGGAAAATTGTCAAGGCTTGCTTGTAATATTCTAAAGCCTTTTCCAAAGCCTTAGGGTATTGTTCCTGACTGCGATAAACTAACCCAATATTATTAAGAGTTTTTCCTTCTCCAGCGCGATCACCCACTTCTTGCAAAATTGCCAAAGCTTGCTGGTAATATTTTAAAGCATCGGGATACTGTCCCAGCTCTTGGTAAATTTCCCCCATATTGCTGCGAGTGATTCCTTCTCCAGTGCGATCGGGCAATTCTTGGAAAATTGTCAAGGCTTGCTGGTAATATTTCAAGGCTTGAGAGTATTGTCCCTGACTGTGGTAAACTCCCCCCATATTATTGAGAATTCTTCCTTCCACAAGGCGATCAACCGCTTTTTCTATAATCGCTAAGGCTTGCTGGAAAGAGTCTAAAGCATCGGGGTACTGTCCCAAATTGCGGTAAACTAACCCGATATTGTTGAGGATGTTTCCTTCTCCAGCAAGATCGCGCAATTCTCGTTTAATGGGCAAAGCTTTCTGGTAGTATTCTAAAGCCTTGGCATAGTTTCCCAATTTGTCGTAAACTGCGCCAATATTGTTAAAGGTAAAGCCTTCCCAAGATCGATTTTTCACTTCTTGAAAAATCGGTAAGGCCTGTTGGTAGTATTCTAATGCTTGAGGGTACTGTCCTTGGTTCCAATGAACGAACCCAAACCCGTGAAGAGTGATACCTTCTCCATTGCGATCATTCACTTCTCGCGTAATTGGTAAGGCTTGTTGATAGTATTCTAACGCTTTAGAGTGCTGTCCCAAATTCTCGTAAACTCCCCCAAGATTGTAGAGAACTTTTGCTTCCGAAGGACGATCACCGATCTCTTGAAATATCGTTAACGCTTTCTCCCAAGATTCAATTGCGGCTGGATATTGATTGGTTTGATATTGCTGAATTCCTTGTTGTATCAGTCTATCAGTTTCCGCTTTCCTGTCCGATTGGGTTTGCGCCAAAGCTGAAGAAGTCAACGACACCCAGAATGCAGGAATAGTAACTGTCCCTGTTATAGCGAGAAAAGTAAGAAACAAGTATATCAATCTTTGTGATTTTGTTATATCATTTTTGCGGTAATTCATGGCTATATAATTGTAGGATTTACTAATATAAAATTAAAAGGTTAGCGCCTGGGATCAGTAACCTCAAAACTAATCGACATAGCAGCCATCTGTCGAGTATCAATCTGACGCACTCTTGAATTAGAAACTGTCCCACTTCTCCGACTACCCCCATCTAAATCATCCAGAAGGCTAGAAATCGCCTCATCCGGCTGAGTTAAATCTATAGGTGTCCCTCTCAGATTATCCCCCCTCTCTGTAGCTAAAACCTGCAACAATTCCACAGCTTTGGTTAAAGGAGTAGTAGTAGCAATAACCAACACTTCCGCTATTCCCGTTTCACCCGCTACCTTAAATTTATACCTTTCCCCTCGATTTCGATCGGGAATCTGAATTTTTTCCCCCGGAGTCACAGGAGAATTATCTCCCGTCCCCGGTAAAGGCGAAAGCACGGTAAGCGTCCCATCTACGCTAATAAGTAAAACAGTAATAAGTAGTCGTGCAAAATTAATTTCTTGGTTAGGATAGGCAATCATGCCAAAGGCAAAAGACAAGAGCTAGTGAGATATGTGTAATTAATTTTGCCTAGGGACTTATAGAGAGGAACTAACTCGTTATTTTGTACGAGAAATTGTACTTGAGTCCCCTGCTTGATTTTTTGCGCGTTACTGGTTAAACCGCGCACCCCTCTGTTTTGACTGAAACTGCCTGACTTTGCACCCCTAACCGTAAACGATTCTGCCACCAATTGGCCACCATCTACCGCTTCCATCGCCGCAGCTACACTCAAGCGAGAGGAAGTCGCATTGAGGGTTAGCTTGACTAACCTCGCTGCTAACAAGGATTTTAGTTTCGCTTGCAATCGTTTGACTCCATCAGTTACACTTTCTCCTGAAATCCCAGCTGAACCCGGAATCAGATCCGCAGCCAGAGAAAATAGAGCCAGACTACCTATTTCTGGTAAGGGAGTCACTTTAAGTTTCTGCAATTGTTGATAGTAAGCGGGAGTCACTCGACCCAGAATATAGTGGATATCTGTCTCATCTGAGGAAACCGCTTCGATGGATTTAATCCCTTGTAAAGCTTGCTTGGCTGCTGCTTGTTCCTGTCCTAAGGAAGCATCTAAGGCAATTCGGAGAGTTAAATTACTGGGAATGGCCCGCAATCGCTCTTGAAGTAGAGTCCCGGAAGCAATATTATCTCTTGTCTGCATCAGTTTCCCTTTAGCTGTCAACTCTTGACGGGACTCTATCTGAACTTGACCTCGTTCTTTCCCTTCCCCATCCACTAAAGTTAAAATTGCCCCCCGACCGAATGCTGCTAAGGTACGCGGATCGATCCCTCCCAAAAACAGATCCACCCGATTTCCCTGCACTTGAGTGACCACAGCTTCAGCAGGGATTTTCTGATCTGGTTTGAGAAAATAAACCGCTTGCTGGCTGTTGTTACTTCCCTCCCTAGTATTAAATTCCGGTTGCTGTAATAAACCAGCCGTCGGGAAATATTCCCGTAAAATGCGATCGGTAGTAGCCGTCGCACTTATCATTACTTGACTAACTGAATCGCCTCCGGTTTGCTGCCAGAGATAGCGAGTCAAGGTATATGTAAAGATACCGGCAGCCGTATCGCCAAAGGAAGCATCGATCGCCGCTTGGTCATTTCTAGCAGCCGCGAGCATTATGCCTTTGGGAACGCCTTTTTTTCGCTCTGTGGCCAAGTCTGAAGCGGTCAAGTTGAGTCTGGACATCAGTTGTTTTTGATATTCCTGTTCCTGGGGACTTGCTAACAGTTGGATGTTAGAGTTTTCAGTCCGGTTTAACTCCTTTAACTCCCGATTTCCAGGGCGAGATCGCACTGTTAAGATGCCTTTTCTTGCCCCTCCAGAGTGACAACTATCCAGAACAAAAGTGACATTTTCTGTATTAATTGCTTGCATTAACAACCACAAAGTATGACCTGTAATATCATTAACTTTTCCTCCTTTATTGGGATAACCTGGAGGCAGAATGCTATCAACAGGAACAATCGTGCTAACTTGCCCATCTTGAAAAATTTGATCGGGATCAAAAACTTGAGAACCATGACCAGAAAAGTGAAAAACTACCACATCACCGGGTTGCGCCCATTGAATTAAATGCTCTTCAAACGCTTGTAGGATATTCTCACGAGTTGCTTCATGATCAGTTAAAAGCAAGATTTGATCGGACTGAAATCCAAAACGGTGAATGAGTAATTCCTGTTGTAGTTTGACATCATTGACTGCGCCTTCAAGGGCTATCCATCTAGTATCGGGGTAATTATTAACACCCACTAATAATGCCCGTTTACGAGGTGTATTCTCTGCCAGTACGCTACGATAAAGAATGGCTCGCTGTTTCAATTCCAACTGGCTCAATCCTAAAGTTGCTAATAAAGAACCAGTCAGGGATAGTAATTGCCTACGCTTAATTCTAGTCATAAAATTTCCCTACCTATTTAATACTACCAAATCTTGATACTGAAAGCATTTATTATTGTGATTTTGGGGGAATTTGCCCGGCCGTTAAGGTGACAATTTAGCCATCTTTTAAAATGCTGATAGACTCTCCTAGATCGCTATTCTCACACCAGCATCGATTTTCTGATGCAGTTCTGTTAAGGTGGATTCAGTCATTTGAGTTACAGATAGATAATCCAAGTATCGCATAAGGGTAAATACAACTGGGTCACGTTAATAAGCTAAGACGCATTTAAACCGCTTATTCTTAGATTAGCCGAACCTCCCCCAATCCCTTTACTGTTGCCTTTTGCCTCTTGCCTTTTGCCTCGTCTCAACAAGCAATTTAAATTACGAACAGCTTACGTCCCCGCTCATAACGACGACGAACCACATCTTCGGGAATATTATGCCACTGGCTACCTTTCTGTCAACTCTCTCTAAAGACTGATGATTTCCTCCTCTTCTTTTGTGTGTACTTTGTCCGCCTAAATCTTTTAAACTAGAAACATCGGAACTCAATACTGGAGAAACTTCTTATGTCGGAAACCTCTTATCTTTAATTCCACCCACTTACTTAGGAAATCACCATGGAACTTGAGCAACGAATAGCCGATTTTTATGACTCCTCTAGTGGACTGTGGGAAAGGATTTGGGGCGAACATATGCACCATGGTTACTACGGTCGCGGTGGCAAGATTAAACTCGATCGCCGTCAGGCACAAATTGATTTAATAGAAGAATTATTAACTTGGGGTGGTGTCACCGGCGCTAATCAGATTCTCGATGTGGGTTGTGGTATTGGTGGCAGTAGCCTTTATCTGGCCGAAAAATTTCACAGCCAAGCGGTGGGGATTACCCTTTCCCCGGTACAAGCCGCTAGAGCCAGCCAAAGAGCGCAAGAGTTCAATTTAGAAGAAAAAGTCAGTTTTTGTGTGGCTGATGCCCTAAAAACCCCTTTTCCTGAGAATAATTTTGATCTGGTCTGGTCATTGGAAAGTGGCGAACATATGCCCGATAAAAGGCAATTTCTGCGGGAATGTTATCGGGTTTTGCAGCCCGGGGGGACTTTTTTGATGGCCACTTGGTGTCATCGTCCCACCACTTCCCTGGCTGGTAATTTAACGGAAGGGGAGATTAAACTATTAAACGAGATTTATCAGGTTTATTGTCTCCCCTATGTGATTTCTTTGCCAGAATACGCCGATATTGCCCGTGAAATTGGCTTTCAAGACCTAAAAACCGATGATTGGTCCCTATCGGTGGCCGCTTTTTGGGATGTGGTGATTGACTCGGCCCTAACCACAGATGCGATCGCTGGTTGGTTAGCAAGCGGTTACACTACTATCCAAGGAGCTTTATCTTTAGGGTTAATGCGGCGCGGTTACGAGTCGGGTTTAATTCGTTTTGGCTTACTGCAAGGGAAAAAATAAAGGCCGATCTCTCCATTTCCTTTTAACAAAACTTAACAATTATTGGCAAAATTTTGCTTGCTTTTGTGGGGAGATTTTGAGATAATATTTTTAAAAGATTTTATTCATAATGGGAATATTCGCAATTGAGCAAATTTGAAAACATTCCCATTATAAGAAAAGCATAGCGCAAACCGCCAGCCAAGTCAAGTCCTTTCCCATACTTATGGGTGCGAATTTCCTGGAATCAAAAAAAGGGCTTTGGTGGGGTCTGGTGTTGGGGAGATTTTTGCTGGGTTCAGGGAACGAGATATATTTCTTTTTAACAAAACTTAACAATTATTGGCAAAATTTTGCTTGCTTTTGTGGGGAGATTTTGAGATAATATTTTTAAAAGATTTTATTCATAATGGGAATATTCGCAATTGAGTAAATTTGAAAACATTCCCATTATAAGAAAAGCATAACGCAAACCGCCGACAAAGTCAAGTCCTTTCCCATTAATTAGGGTCTGCTGAAAAAGTTTTTCCTGGGGGCAGGTGGGGTGTGGGGTTTTACCGGTTTTGAGGTGGCCAATTACCTAATTTTCAGGGAAAAAGTCCCTGAATTTTCCCCCTGATCACTCCCATGCCGGGGACTTTTTGATTGACAAAAAGTCTAAAAGTCTTACCCAACAAGGTTTTTAGATTTATTCAGCCAACCCTAATTATGGGTGCGAATTTTCAGGAATCAAAAAAGGGCTTTGGTGGGGAACAGTGATCAGGTAGAACCCGAAGGGAGCGTTCCCAGGTTCTACCTAGGAACGAGATAAAAAGCAAAATTTTGTATTTCTAAAATTCTACACTTAGGTTTTCCGAAAATGGCTCAGGGCAGATTTGAACTGCCGACCTTGGGCTTATGAGTCCCCTGCTCTGACCAACTGAGCTACTAAGCCGTTGTTTACACAGTTATCAATCATAACACACAATCACCCAATTGCACAAGAGCAAAAAAGGGAAGATTTTTTCTTCCCTTTCTGGGCATCTTTAACGTCTGCCTGGCAGGAAAGCCATGGGATTAACTGCGCCCTGGCCGGAGGGGTGAACCTCGAAATGTAGGTGGGGGCCGGTGCTAAAACCGGTGCTACCCATCTGGGCGATTGGCTCGCCTTGCTGAACAGTTTGGCCGCGACGCACCAGCAGACGGCTGTTATGGGCATAGAGAGTGGTGCTACCATCGGGGTGACGCAGTTTCACCAGATTGCCATAACCGCCCGAATTCCAACCGGAGGCGATTACTTCACCGGCGGCCGCCGCCACAACCGGTGTACCCACTGGACCGGCGATATCGATGCCGCGATGAGGTCTGCCCCAGCGCCAACCGAAACCGGAGGTTAACACACCCCTGGTGGGCCAGATAAAGCCGGTAAAAATGGGGGTGGGATTAGGTAAATACTCATCGGGATTAGCGAGGGGAGGAAGGGAAGGTTCTACAGTTTCGCCGACGGGGATTCGTAGGCGATCATTATATTCTTCCACATTGGTAGGAGCCGAACCGATAATCTGGGGGGGGGTGCTTTGGTTAGAACGAGAACGAAGGGCAGCCCATTGGGGATTAGGGGTTATTTGCCGCTCATCGACGGTTTCTGCGGGATTATCGACGGGAATAGCGATACTTTTCTGGGTTTCCGAAAGGTTAGTTTCCCGCAGATTAGCCACCTCTTGGCGCAATCTTTCCCGATAGCTGCCGGTGATATTTTCGGGGAATTCTTCCGTCTCCGTGGTGGCAGTTGCGGCGGGGAAATTTTGCCGATTGCTGGGGTTAAAGGAGAGTCTAGCGCGATCGCCGAGCAAGGGGGTAAGATTTTGATTAACTCTAGCGTTGGCAGAACGGTCGGGAATTACTAGGGTTTGATTAACTTTAATCTGGTTGGGGTTGTCAATGCCGTTTTCCCTGGCTAATTCGGAAGGGGTGATGCCGAGAACACGAGCGATTGTGTTTAAGGTATCCCCTGGCCGAACCCGATAAACTTGGTTTTCTGGGGGAACTATGACCCGAGGATTGGGAACGGCGGGAATTTCAGTCACAGGAGCCGGATTTCGTAGGGCAACGCTGGGAATTTCCGGTCTGCTTGTCAAGGGAGGATTAACGGCAATTGTGGCTATCGGGCGATCGCTTTCAGGGGTGGGAACGGGAATCGGGATCACCTGGCTGGTTGGTCGGGGCGATTCTTCGGGAGCAATAACGGGAATCTCGACAGTGGTTGGCGAATTATCGGGAACGAGAGCGGTAGTTTCGGTGACGATTACTGTTTCCCCGGAATCGGACTGATGGGGGATTTCCTGGGTCCGTAGGGCGGCCAAACTTTCTTGGAGACGTTGACGGGTTTGACGCAGACTAGCAGAGGAACTATCCAACTGCTCAGGAGTTGCTGCCGGGGCTGCCGGGGGCAACTGCTCAGGAGTGGGAATTTTTAAGGTTTGTCCGATAATCAGATCGGATTGGGGGGGGAGATTATTGCGGGTAGCGATCGCTGTGGGGGTGGTTTGATAGGTGTCGGCTAAACTCCAGAGGGATTCTCCCGGTTTTACCTGATGCTCAACCACTGATGTGGCGATGAATTTGACGGTAGCAAGTGCTTGGGATTGGATTATTTGCGGTTCTTTTAGTTCTTTACCCGCACCTTTTGCTTTTTGGGACAGGTCAATTACTTCCCATTCTAAGGGTACAGAATTGGCGGCCTGGGCTGATTCTGAGGTGGAGTTGAGAATGCTAGGTACTCCCAGAGAGAGTGCTAATCCCAGCAGGGCAACTGAGTAACGGACTCGGTTAGACTCAGCAGTGCAATTCTGTTCCGGGGTAGCGGATGTCATGGGGTTGTGGATAAAAGTCTCTTTCAAACAGACCTCCTGTGGTGTAAAGAGTTAGCCAGAGCCAGTCGATTAAGCCGATGATTCTAGCTTTCAGCATTAGCCTTGAGGCTAGAGTAGAAGTTAGGCAACTTTCTTTTTAGTCAAAATACCTAAAGGTGACTTTTAGGAGAGATTAACTTAGATTTTGAAATTGTGCAAGTCTCCCTCTGACTATTAGCATCGGGATCACGGCAAGTTGGTGACATTTTGAATGTCCAGATTGACGATGCTCTATCTCAGATGTTCCAAGCTGATCAGCATTTTTCGTCTTGCCAATTTTTGCCAGTTTTTTCATAGAAATTTTTTATCTGTTTTGCCGTTTAGAAAGAAATTATTAATCATTCGCTGCTCGAAAGGAGCAACGATGGCTATTCAAGGTCAATACCGGATAAATAGGGTTTGCCGAAAAAATTTTTTCTGGGGGCAGGGTGTGGGGTGTGAGGTGTCGGTCGTCCATAGCAAATTAGGTGACACTTCGTCTTGATGAGAAAAAGGCTGTCAGCATTTCCTTCGCTAATTCAAGGATGGTGAGCGCCTGTTCCTTATCGAAAATTTGGGTTGAAAACCCCGCCCTTTAGCGGAGCGGAGGGCGGCTTGATTACTTTAACTTTTGGCTCTAACGAACCTGTCATGTAAAACTATCAACAACTTATGCTTGTAAAGCTTGTACACTAAGCCTTTAAGTTTTTGTTAGATTGATATTTATCAACTTTAGAGCATTGCTGTGTTGTAAATAGGCTACAATGCCAGCAGACCAAAGGCAACCTCCTTTAAGTTAAACCGCCCGTGAGTGGTATAAAAAACACAAGTAGGAAAGGCTAGTGGTTGGGCTTCTTTGCACAGAGGTGCGGATAACCTCTTAAAAACGCATGGACTCTAACGAGTACCGAAAACTATACTTTGCACGGCTATAACTTGCATTTTTTCCTCAAAGACAATAATATAGTTTAAGAGTCATAATTAGAAGCAAAGCACTCATTGAAAACATGATTAACCTAGAATTCACCGAAGAAGAAAAGAACTCACTGTATTATGAAAGATTTCATCATCCTCATCCCCGGGTTCAACTTAAGATGGAAGTTCTGTGGTTAAAGAGTCAAAAGATACCGCACCAAAAAATTTGTCAGTTAGCAGGAATCTCGCCAAATACCTTATTAACTTATCTTCGAGATTATCAAGAAGGCGGAATAGAAAAATAAAAAGAAATCAACTTCTATCGCCCTAAAAGTGAATGAGAGTCTCAAAGAGAAACGCTCAAAAAATATTTCGATAAAAATCCACCAGCCACAATAAATGAAGCTGTATACAGAAGAGAAGAATTGACAGGAATAAAAAGAAGTCCCACCCAAGTAAGGAAATTCTTGAAATCAATGGGAATGAAATGTATAAAAGTAGGTTCTCTTCCTTCTAAAGCTGACCGGGATGAACAAGAAGACTACAAAGAAAAAAAGCTAGAACCAAGACTAAATGAGGCGAAAGAAGGAAAAAGGGCTGTTTTTTTTTGTTGATGCCGCTCACTTTGTTATGGGAGCTTTTCTCGGTTTTGTTTGGTGTTTTGAGAGACTTTTCGTTAAGTCACCGAGCGGGCGTAAACGCTTCAATGTTTTAGGAGCATTAAATGCGATAACTCATGAAGTTATTATGGTAACATATGACACTTATATTACAGCAGCTCAAGTCTGTGAACTTCTTAAAAAAATAGCTGCTTTAGGAATAACTATTCCCATCACTCTAGTCTTAGATAATGCCCGCTATCAAAAATGTAAAATTGTTGAAGAATTGGCTCTTTCTTTGTCAATAGAGCTACTCTATTTGCCGTCTTATTCGCCTAATCTAAATTTAATTGAAAGGCTGTGGAAATTTGTCAAAAAGAAATGTTTGTATGGTAAATATTATGAAAACTTTTCCGACTTTTCTTCAGCTATTTATGAATGTCTGAATGATGCCCATCTGAAACATAAAAAAGAACTGGATTCCTTGCTCACTCTAGGATTTCAGAAGTTTAATAAATCTCAGATTATGAACGTCTAAAGTATAGCTAGTACCGCACAAAGCTTTTGGAGGTCATTACGGGTTGTTCCTTGATTGGACCGCCAATAACGAACACAAGAATTACGCACAAACTGAGAAGTTTTGATAGCTTCATCAAGCTGGTGATATTGCTCTGGTGTTCCGTTTTTTAACTTGGCTTCTACGACTAGCATTGATTAATCCTCGACCATTGGATAGTTTAATGATAACACAGTTTACCCATAGATGGTAGTATTAAAATCGTGCTTCGCAGTTAATATCCTGGTCGGATTTCATCCCCCGCAAAGGTTGATGTCTTGTCGAAAAATTTAGCGGGGGCATTCATCCGACATTTTAGGTAAAGGTTAAGCCGTCATCACTACTTCTGAATCAGCACCGCAACGGGAAAGAAAGACGAGAGACTTGGTTATTTAAAACCAAAGATGGGTTTCAATTATGGAAACACAACTGGACTCCAATCGTCAGACATACCCTAGTACGCCCCGACGCTTCACCTTATGACGGAAATTGGACTTACTGGGCGAGCAGACGAGGACAAGCAATCGACACACTGACGAGAGTAGCCAAACTACTTAAGAAGCAACAAGGCAAGTGTAACCGATGTGGGCAGTATTTCACCCCATCGGATTTAATTGAAGTTGACCACATTCACCCTCTAAGCTTAGGCGGAAAGGATGAATATAAAAACCTTCAATTACTACACCGCCACTGTCACGATGAAAAATCGGCATCTAATGGAAGCCTAGAATCATCTGATTTGACATCTTTGGCGGAATTTGTCAATCTAGATGATACAGGGTCAACCAAAAGAAGTCAAGCTGTATCCTTAACAAGGGAACAGTCGAACTAGGAGCCGTGTGAGGTGAAAGTCTCATGCACGGTTCTGAATGGGAGGGGAGGTCGGTGACGACCTTCTCGACCCCTAATATCCTAATTGCGAGGAAAGCCTATCGATACCATCTTCGGCAATACCCAGGGACTGAAAGCCAGTCAGATGAAACAGCTACAAAGGCTGTACCATGAACGCTTGCCTATTGATACTCTCACCACCCCAGAATTCGCCCAAAGACTGGCGGCTATCAGTACCGATATCCATCAACCCCTCTGCACCTATATCAACCGTCGCGGCCAGGTAATTCGTGTGGGAGTGGGAACCCCCCGACAAACCCAGTTTTCTCTCTTGGAACTACCCCGCTACGGTTCCGAACGTCTTTGCGGAATTCGTTGCATCGCCACGGAAATCAAGCAGGAACCGCCAAAAGAATCCAGTTTAACCGCCATGGCTTTGCAAAGATTAGACGCACTGGTGATCTTAACATTAACCGGTACAGGCATGATCCGTCGCGGTGGTGGGGCGACCGGTTATGTGGAGCAAGTCTATCTGGCGCATCTTATACCACAAAGTCAAACAAATGTCAATAGTAATATATACTGGTCTGTCTCCCCTCCCTTAAATCTAGAGGATTTAAGCAAACAGGACTTTTTAGAGTTAGTGGAAGGACTAGAGGCGGAGTTTCAGCGAGAATTTACCGCTATAACCGTTGATACAGCCGAAGATCGGGTGCTATTGGTTG
>Ga0209985_10002412_pt1 | contig 16914 bp, 14 predicted proteins | sample NOAtaG_FD_187305 | JGI IMG/M metagenome (GOLD analysis project Ga0209985, IMG submission 187305) | Freshwater lake microbial communities from Lake Erie, under a cyanobacterial bloom - NOAA_Erie_Diel6S_1000h metaG (SPAdes) (version 2) | ecosystem: Environmental > Aquatic > Freshwater > Lake ...
CGGCTCGTAGCGGATGTAGGCCAGCGCGAGCGCCAACAGCACGACCACGTGCAGCGACACGCTGACCGTAAGCGGCGGGCTCCGCCGCACGAACTCGTCGAACCGGGCCCGCAGCGACCGCCAGGAGAGCGGGTCGGCGTCGTAGTTCGTTTCGATGGCCTCGACCGGCCGCTGGTCGATGAGAATCGGACCGCCGAGTGCATCCCGGGGCGTGGCGGCCGCCTGGTCCCATGGCAGCCCGCCGAGCAGCGTCTTGCGGGCCGGCGTGCCGGGCACCGGCGGGGGCGACGCTGGCCATCCGGAAGGGAGCGGTGGCGGTTGCGGATTCATCGGCCAGCCGGCGGAAAGTGACGATTCTGTCGAGCGCAGCGGGCAGCGCTTTCTTTCGCGAACGTCTCCGTCTATTATTCCGAAGCCTTCATCGGCCGGATACGCCGATGTTGGACGGCAAAAACACCCATGACGCGGGGTGGAGCAGCCCGGTAGCTCGCGAGGCTCATAACCTCGAGGTCGCAGGTTCGAATCCTGCCCCCGCCATTTCACGCCGGCAGGGCCATCCATGGCCCCTGCCGGCTGATTTTTTTGCGCGGCCTCCTGCCGCTCGTTCACGCCGGCACGGCCCCTATGGCCCCTGCCGGCTGATTTTTTGCGCGGCCTCCTGCCGCTCGTTCACGCCGGCAGGGCCATCCATGGCCCCTGCCGGCTGATTTTTTGCGCGGCCGCCTGCCGAGGGTCGGTCGTAAAACCGGCGCAAACTCCGAAGAACCCGCTGAAACCCGAGTGGCTGCAGCGGGTTCTGTCGTTTCATGCGGCTCAGTGCGATCGGGCGCGGACGCCTGCGGAGTCGCAATTCGCGTCGCACGCCGCCGCACCGTTCGGGCCCTCTGTCGTGGTCACCGGGATCGCCGTCGCCGCCCCGTTCACCACGTCCTCGAAGTGATGGTCTCGCGACATGCGGTAGTGCTGCGCCGCCACTTTCGGCGAGTGCCCGAGCCACTTGGCGACGACGTGCGACGGGTACCGCTCTACCCAATCAGTCGCGCATGAGGCCCGCAGATTCTGAAACAGCCACGGCCATACCTCGAGCCCCGCCTTGGCGACGATTCGCTCGAGATGTGTACGGAGATTTACGCCACGGCGGGACGCCATCGGCACGATCTCCTTCGCGCCCGGCTCCGCCTGCTCGAAGGCATCAGCAAGGATCGCTCGCAACGCTGACCCGCTTGGCAACGGTCGGAGGCGACAGGCGATTATCCTCGGTGGTTCGCTTCTTCTTCCGCCGACCGCTCCCTTCCTTGTCCTTGACCACCCAGACCCGCCCGGCGTCCGCGTTCTCGGCCGTGATGGACTCGATCGTTTGGTCGGCGCCGAAGAACGCCACCAATGAATCGAGCGTCTGCTGGAAGCCTCGAATGGTTATGGGCTTGGCGTGCGATCGCTCGACAAATGCGGCCGTCAACCGGACTACGGTGACCGCCTCTCGCTCAGCTACTTCCCGCGCCTCAACGAGCCCCGCGTGGACAAGTTTCTCGTGTGACATTTTTGGAAGGCTGCCAACCCACGCCGCGAGATCCGTGCCCGGCGCGACGCCGGCGATCCTGCAAGCACTGAGCTGCTCTATCCGGTTCAGCCACACGTCGGCTGTCTTCTTCGGCACCGCCACCACGTACACCGAATGCCGCCCACAACAAGCGTTGCCGTGGCTTTCCGGGAATCCGAAAAAATCTTTTTGGGATGCTTGACAGGATTTTTCAGCGGCTCTAATTTACGACTCCGAACTGGTTTTCAGCGACGGTTGAAGCCAGTATGCAACCGGTTTGAAGTGGTTCGACGGAAAGGGCAGCTACTGACCTCGTGCGGGCGACGTTGCGGCAGGTGATTTCGGCTCAGCCGGTTCCACCCGCGCGAACGCACTTCAGGAAGTAGCTTCCATCTGCCCTCCGACGGAGCTCCTCTGCTTCGCGGGTCTCAGATCTCGGAAGAGCATCTCCGGGGATCGTTTCGTTTTCAGTGCCTGTCTCTTCAGGCCCTGATCAGCAGCCGACTTCGTGCGAGGCCTCCAGCGCACGCCCTTCTGGTGAAACAGGGTTGTTTCACCGGGGTTTGGTTCGGATTCGCAGTTTCTCTCTCTCATCAATTTATTTTTTCTCACTTGGGGTTTTCTCTCATGTTCATTCGCAACTTGGCCCGCAGCGTTGCAGTCATCGCGGTCGTCGCCACCGCCGCCTCCAGCACCCCGGCGGCGATCTTCGATCAGCCCAGCACGTCGAGTGCGACCAACCGGATCTCGGGCACGTCCCCGAGCGGCCTCACCTGGGCGTCGGTCGCCACCGGCACGGCCCTGCCGATCCGCTCCAGCGGCACCCAGAGCGGCGCCCCGGGCGCCGTCGCCTACTGGAACGTGGACACCGGACAGCTCCAGATCGACCCCAAGGGCTGGAACATCGCGCTCTTCAACTTCACCTACACCACCGGCACCGTGAACACCTCGGGCACGACCCCCGGGCCGCTCGTCTATGCCACGGGCACCAGCCCGACGACGAACACCGTGTCGCCGACGACCGGCACGCCGCGGGAACTGCCCGCCGGCACGTGGACGCTCATCACCGCTGCCCCGGCCCGTATCGCCGGCACGGTGAGCCTCACCCGCACCCCGACCCTCGCCACCTCCTACGACCCGGGCAACGGTGCCGGCAGCGGTTCCAGCCCCTACTCCACCAACCCCCTCGGCGAATCCGTCACTGCCGGCTGGTTCACGCAGCCCTGGTCGTTCCCCTCGACCCTGGTCAACTCCGGCAGCATCTCCTCGATGACCGTCGCCGACTGGAAGGTGTTCGGTGTCTCGGGCAACGCCAACGCCAACGTCCTTGGCTACGGCAACTACCGGAGCGTCTTCCAGTACACGGTCGACGGCGTTGTCGGCAACCAGGTCGGTGCCGTGATCCCGGTCACCGTCGCCCCCGTCCCCGAGCCCAGCACCATGCTCCTCGCCTGCGTCGGTATCGCCGCCGTAGCGGGCCTCAACGCCCGCCGCCAGCGGCGGAAGCAGCCCCCGGCCCCGAGCCACGAGGCCTGAGGCCAGCAGCCGCGGCACAAAGGGCCGGATGATCGGCCCCCTTCAAAAGCCAAGTGAGAGAGACCCCGCCGGCGGGACGCTGCCGGCGGGGTTTTTCATTTGCCTCCTCAGCAGAATCTATGGGTGAACGCAGGCTCGGGGAATCGGCCGGGCACATGAAAGATGGCGATTTCGATGCCTTGCGGCGTCCGGAAGCCGAACGCTTTTCTCGTGGTCATTTTCGCCTTGCCATTGAATCCCTCAACCACGTCCGACGAGATCGTACGCCGAGCCCCGGCAGGTTTCGCGTGGCGCCCGGACCGCCGTGGGAGGCCGCTCCGGGCGCCGCCGACAGCGATTGGGAACTGGCGGCGGCGGCCTACGAACTGGCGCTGCTGGCCGACGACGGCGTGGGAGTCGCGCCGCTGCCGGAGGCGTTGCGGGCGAGGATCGCCGCCGCGGCCGCCGACCACCTGCCGGCGCGCCGGTTCGGTGCGGTCGAGCCGCGGGCGGATGCCGGAGGCGTCGGCCGCTCGCCGTTCGCCCTCGCTGGCTGGTGGGCGGCCGCGTGCCTGGCCGTGGCGGTGGCCTGGCTGATCGTGAACCCGCGCCGCGAACCGCGGCCGGATGCGGCGCAGGTGGCGGAAACCCCGGCTGAACTCCGGCGGCGGCTCCTGGCCGCGGAACCGCAGGCCGTCGAGGTGCTCTGCCACGAGTGGGCGCACGCGCTGGCCTGGAACTTCGCCGTCGACCGGCTCATCAACGCCCCCGATACAGACCCCATCGCCTTCGAGCGGGCCTACCATGACGAGGCCTGGGGCTGCGCATACTCGCGAGTCTGGCGGGCCTACCTGGACGTCATCCGGGAGGCGGCGTGACGGCTGGCCTCCCCTGCCCCGCGTAAGCGATCACCGTCCGTGGTCAGATCGGCAACCACCCGAGCCAGCACGGCCTCCCGCGCGGCCTCCGGGATCGCCATTCCGGCCACGAGGATCACCGCGCGGGCAAGCAGGTCGACCCGATCAGGCGAAATCGCGTCGCATTTCGCGTCGCACGAGCGGACGATGACGGTGTGCCCCGAGCAACTCGCAGGTTGTTCGCGGCCTGCCCCCGCCATTTCACGCCGGCAGGGCCATCCGTGGCCCCTGCCGGCTGATTTTTGCCCGGCCTCCTGCCGCGCGTCGGTCGTAGAACCGGCGCAAACTCCGAAGAACCCGCTGCACCCCGAGTGGTGCCAGCGGGTTCTTTCGTTTCATGCGGCTCCGTGCGATCGGGTGCGGACGCCTGCGGAGTCGCATTTCGCGTCGCAATTCGCGTCGCAACCCGGCACCCCGTCTGGCCCCCGTCCGCCGCGCCCGCACTGTCGCCGCGCACCACGTCGTCGAAGTGGTGCTCGCGCGACATCAGGTAGTGCTGGGCCGCAACCTTCGGCGAATACCCGAGCCACTTGGCGACCACGTGGGACGGGTCCCAATTCACGTCGCCCCACGTGACCGCCCCGACCTCCGACGGGCACCGCAGCCCGGCCAGCCGTGCCAAGGCGACGAGCAACTGTTGACGGCGTTCAAAGTCGCCGTCGCGTAGCCCGCGCGACCCGGCCGCCGCGACGGCCTCGCGGAGCGTTGCTCACGGTTCTGTTCCCGGCGCGGGGCCGGCAGCCCCGCCGCCGGCGGGCGGGGCCTGCAGAAACGCCAAGGCCTTTTTCAAGGACGCGGCCGGCAGGTCGCGGTGATCGAGATTCGGCACGACTTCCGTCTCGATCTCGAGCGCCAACGCCCGCCAGATCGGCGCCTGCGCCGTGACCGAGGCATGGTTGAAATCCTTCGTGCCGGTGCCGAAGTACCAGCGCCGCCCGAAACCCCGCAGCGTGTCCCAGGTGGCGTCTGGGACGGTCGCGTATTCTCCCGGATAGAAGCCGCCGGCGGCCGGCACGTCGCGGAGCGGCAAGGCCTTGCACGCCACGACCGCACCGCGACAGAACTCGGGGAACTCGACGACCAGCCGGGCCGCCACCGCGCCGCCTCCGGAAAAGCCCCCCACGAACACCCGGTCCGCGTCGAGGTTGAACTCGCGGCGGGCGGCGGCCATCGCGTCGAGGGCCACACGCGTCCGCAGCAGGACGTCCGCGTCGTTGCCGATGCCGTGCGGCGAGAGGCCGATCAGTTTCTCCCGCGCCAAGACGGCGGCCCAGCCCGGGGGCAGATAGCCCGTGTCGGCGGGGGAGACGTGCAGGTAGAGGCCCCAGCCGCGCTTGCCTCGGCCCCAGCCCGCGGGCACAGCGACGAAGGCAGTGGACTTCGCCGCGTCGTAGCGGGCCGCCTTCTCCAGGTTCTCGGGCGACCCGTAGAACTTGACGAGGGCGTCGAAATGCGGCCGGCGATAGTCCCCCGCGTAGTATTCCCGCAGCGTCGAGAACATCGGTTCGCCGACCGCGAAGTCTTTCCGCCCCCGTTCCGCAGCCGCGGACGACCCGCAAGCGAAGAGCGGCAGCGCCGCGAGCATCGCCAGCCACGACCTCCGGGCAATCGCACCGCGGGTGAAGGAACAGAACGTCGTCCTGTTCATGGGCGACCTGCAGGCTGCGGATGACAGAACGATGGAGCCGTCGGCACGACGCGCGTCGGCGGCCACGTCCTGCCGATCGGGGCTCCTTGATTGTACCGCTCGGCTTGCCCGGCGAGCAGCAATCGGTTCCCGTCCCCGATTTCTGGGCCATCTACACGCGGCAGAACGGACTGGACGCGAAGCAGGCCCGGCCGGACGACACCAACTGGACCGGCGCCAAGATCAAGTCGTGCTGCAGGCTGGCGTCGCTTTTGGACGTCCCGCTCGTTCAGGCCGCGCAAAACGTCGTCCCCGTGGCTGTGACCGCGGGCGACAAGATCGAAGGGTTACGCCAGTGGGCTTCCGGTCGGTGCCTTTCGGCTGACCGGACGGGTGTGTATTCGCGTGATCAGGAGCGGGCTGGCGGTCGGGTGCGGAGAGTGGTGCGGGAGCCGGGGGCGAATTGAGCTCCCACAGGTGATAGATCCGTGTCGGATTCGATCACCACCCTGTCGCCTGTTGACGGTGGTTGGCACGCGAGCCCCAACCGGGGGCCCCCCGCGGCCACGAGGCCGGAGACGGATTGTGTCCTGATTGGGGTGCTTTCGTTCTGCGTCCGACTCGATGGCGATTTGACCGCGAAATCTTTGTTCGCATCAGCCCCGGCTTATCCCCTCGACGAGGCTACGGTTGCACGCTTGCTTTCTCTGCCCGGCCGACCCTAGCGTTGAAACGGAGGAAGAGGACGCGGAACCTGCGAGGGTTTCGCACCGCTTCCTTCGAGACGATCGGATGACGGGCTGATGGGCATTCCGGCAGCAGCCGGACGGCTCGTCACACGTAAGCCGGTGTGAGCCTGCCGCCTCGTTGGTGGCACGCTCACGCCGGCTTTTTTAGTTGCATTACCAGGGTTTCGCCAAGCACATGAGGAGGTTCCCATGTTTACGCAGATGACTTCTCGCACGCCGAGCCGCCCGCGCCAGCGATACGTTTCCCGAAAGCGGCACCGCGTTTTGCGACACGAGCCTCTCGAGCCGCGAAGGTTGCTCGACGCCGGCGCGCTCGACCCGAACTTCGGCAGCGGAGGAACGGTGACGCTGAGCCTTACCAATTACCAGGATTCGATCCGGGCGATGGCCGTTCAGACCGACGGCAAGATCGTCTGCGCCGGATTTGACGACACCTACCCGGCTCACGACTTCATGGTGGCCCGCTACCTGCCCGACGGAACGCTCGATCCGACATTCGGACCGGGCGGCAGAGGCTGGGTCGACAACGATTTCGGCGGCACGGACGATGCGCTCCAAGGCGTCGCCATCCAGCCGGACGGCAAGATCGTGGCCGCCGGGCTCTCGGGCACCGGCCCCAGTTCGGACTTCGCGATCATCCGCTATGATTCGGCGGGCAACCTCGACACCAGTTTCGGCACGGGCGGGACCGTCTTCACCGACTTTGGCGGCGGCAATTCGCAGGATAGCGCCTCCGCCGTACTGGTGCAGCCGGATGGCAAGATCGTGGTGGGCGGATACACGATTCCGGGCGGCACGGGGCCGGTGCGGTTCGCGATGGCACGCTACGACGCCGCGGGCAACCTCGATCCCACGTTCGGCATCGGCGGTCGCGTGATCACGCCGGTGCAGGAGACCGGCGCGATCGTCAGCAGCCTGGCTTGGCAATCCGATGGCAAACTCGTCGCGGCCGGGACAAGTCGGCTCGGCGACCAGAATTTCGCCCTCGCCCGCTACATGCCCGACGGTTCGCTCGATGCGACGTTCGGTTCCGGCGCGACAGCCGGCGTCGTGACGATCAACCTCGGCGGTGACGAGGTGGGGCAAGGTGTCGCGCTGCTCGCGGACGGTCGGATGATCCTGGCCGGCTACCGGAATGCGAGTGGGCTCAACACCGGAATCCTGATCAGGCTCAATGGAGACGGCAGCATCGACGGCACGTTCGGCGTGGCCGGGATCGCATCGACCACGATCGGTGGACAGTCCTATGCCGTACATGGGCTGGCGATCCAGCAGAACGGCAGGATCGTGACGGTCGGAGCGGCGGGGACTTACGGCACCACCCGTTTTGCGGCGAGCCGCCACGATGCCGATGGCACGCTCGACACCTCTTTTGGCACGGGCGGAACCGTCGTCACGAACTTCCCCAGCTCCACGGAGACCGCGTACGCGGTCGTGATCCTGCCCCACGGCAGAATCGTCGCCGGCGGTGACGCGGGCTTCTACCTGAACTCCGACATCGCGCTGGCGGGCTATGTGGGTGATCCGGCGAACCGGCCGCCGGTCGCGGAGGCCGATGCTTACAGCGTGCCGGAAGATGGGCTACTCTCCGTGTCCGCGCCCGGTTTGCTTCGCAACGACAGCGATCCGGACGGCGATCCGCTGACGGTGCAAACGACACTCGTGACGGCTCCGGCGCACGGAACGCTCACCTCGTTCTCCGCCGACGGTTCGTTCACCTACAGGCCCTTCGCCAACTTTCGCGGCACCGACAGCTTCGTCTATCGCGTGTCCGACGGCTACGGCGGCACCAGCGATGCCACCGTGACGATCACCGTCCAGAGCGTCCAGCAGCAGATCGACCTGCTGATCATCGAGGTCAAGGCGTTGGTGGGCCCAGGCAAGCCGCTGAGCACGTCCGAAGGCCGATCGCTGACGACGAAGCTCTATGCTGCGAAGAACTCCGCGAACCGAGGAGACTTGGGTGCGTGCATCAGCAAGCTGCAGGCCTTCGTGAACGAAGTGAACGCGCTCGTGAAGTCGAAGCGGCTCACCAGCGCCCAGGCACAGCCGCTGATCGAAGACGCCCAAGCGGCGATCATTTCGGCCGGACCGGGCAAGTCGGCCCTGAAACCGCGGGCATTCGCCGCGTTGAGCCGGCCGGCTGGGTCACGGGTCTCGCCGCGAGGCATACCCGGCGCAGCGTCACGGCCGGGGGCGTGAGCGAGGAGAGCGGCACGAGCCAGATCAGCACCGCTCACCGCCGCGGGCCGAAACCAGATGTATTTCTGGGTTTGCCGAGCGCCCCGACGCGCTCGGCGACGTCCCGCACGCTCCCTGGACGCACATCGATGCGGCTCCACTGACCGGGTTGGATTTCCTGTACCAGGCGATATGAGGGTTTAGGAACAGGGAGCCTCACCACAGGCCGGGGGTGAATTGAGTGTTGGGGCTGGCGGATGGCGTTCACCGGGCATTGGGCTGGGGGTAGACTTCGGATCGGCTACTGGACCGCTCACGCCCGACTGCTCCCCGCCTACCGCACCGAGGCCCGCCATGAAGCCCGTGAAGGCGAATCTTTTTCCGGTAGTCATCGCCCTGTTCGTATCTGGGTTCTACCTCGGCTTCGCTCCTGCGCATGCCGACGAGTTGCCCGAGGACACGAACAAGATCGAGAGCCTGACGCCGGAGCAGGCACGGAAACTGGCGGAGGATTTTCTGGGGGTGGAGATCGACGTCAAGGGCTTCGGCAAGAGGGGAGTTCCCGGTTGCTTGCCTCTGAATGGCCTGAAGTCGCTGGACGCTGAAACGGCGAGGGCACTGGCAGGCTATGGCAAAGGCCCGCTTCCGCTCAACGGCCTGACCACCCTCGACGCCGAGACTGCCAAGGCACTCGTGGAGTTCAAGAGCCAATATCTGTTCCTCTCCGGCCTGACCACGCTCGACGCCGCCACCGCAAAGTCACTCGCCGAATCAAAGGCGTGGAATGGTGACCTCTCCGCCGTCACCGCCTTCGATTCCCCCGATTCGGTTGCCATCGCACAAGCCCTCGCCGCCCGTGAAGGCCGGTTAGCCCTCACCAACCTCAAGAAAATCTCACCCAAGACGCTGTCTGCCCTGATCGAGAAGGAGGACGTCGAAATCCCGCTCATCGAGACGCTGGAACTCATCCCCGAACCCGACGGCAGCGCGACCGAGGACCTCGTGATCCCGGAGTGGTTGGACGAGCAGCAGAGGCAGCAGCGCAACGCCCAAGCAGCCAAGTGATACGACGCGGCCGCACGTTGGACCTGTCGGCAAGCCGTGTGCTTCCGGGCTTCGACCTCCGCAACCATGCCGACCCACGCGAATCGCTACTCGTCGTCCCATTCGTTCAGGCCGCCCAGAACGTCGTGCCCGTGGCTGTGACCGCGGGCGACAAGATCGAAGGGTTACGCCGATGGGCTTCTGGTCGGTGCCTGTCGGCAGACGGCTCCACGGTCGCCTCGGTGGCTGATCGCCCGCCGTAGGCCTCCAGAATCGTCACCAGCCAAGGGTTTTTCCCAGCCCGTGCCGCCAGCAGTCTTGGCGGCTGGGCCTTCCATTCAACCCTCGAGGAGATCGCACCTGCCGATGGCAACCGCAACCACCACTTCCCACGACACCGGCCAGAACACAATCAGCCAGACCACAACCCAGCCCGCCAACACCCCGACCAACCAACTCGAACGCTCCGCCGCCAACAGGCGGTTCGAGCGGTTCGCCGAGGTGTGTCAGGAACTTCCCGATCGCCCCCGGCTCGGTGATGAACGCGATGAGCGGGATGTCGCCACCGCACCCCGGGCACCCCAGCCGAAACTCCTCGCCCACCCGGGCCATGAGTTTGGCCCAGGCGATCCGCGAGTTGTCGTAGGAGGGCGGTTTGTCGCATGAGTCGCAGCAGTCGCCGGTGGCATCTCCGCGTGCCGCAGGGCGACGGGCGCGTGTCACCCCGCTCCCGTTCAAGCCCTCCGCCGGCGGCGGGCCATCCACCCCACCAACCCGGCTCCAATGGCCGCCAGCGTCCAGGTGGAGGGCTCCGGGACGGCGGTGATCACCAGATCCCCCGTGCTCTGGTTGAACGTGAGGACCTGGCTGTTGAGGAGCGGAGTGCTCGTCCAGACGCCCAGGCCGTCGTTGGTGAGCGTGAGCCCGGCATAGATGCCGGTGCCGGATGTGAAGACGGAGGCGAAGGATCCGATGGGCGCCCCGGTCGACCCGAACAGGTCGAACGTCGTGCCATCCGCAAAGTCAGACAGGTTCAAGAAGTTGAGATTGAGTGCACCGCCGTAGTCGAGGCCGCCTGCGGCCGTGACGAGCAACTTGTCGTAGTCGATGCCCGCGGTGCCGGCGGCGCCACCCAAGCCGATGATCTCCATCAGCGTCGTGCTGCCGGCCTGCAGGTCGAGCAAACCCACCGTGAGCAGGCCGGGGCTGTTGCCCGGGGAGATCGTGCCGCCGGACAGCGCGGTGACAAGCGAATTGATCGTGCCACCGCCGCCGAGAAGCGCGCCGTTCTCGACGGTCACGGGGGAACTGGAGAGCGAGCCGTTGATGAAGAGTGACCCGGCAGACACGGTCGTGGCCCCGGAGTGGGAGTTGCTGCCGGTGAGGAACAGCGACCCGCTGCCCAGTTTCGTGAGCGAGCCGGAGCCCGACATGACACTGGCGTAGGTGCCGGTCGTGGCCTGGTCGAACGTGACGGCGGCGTTGTTGGTGATCGCCCCCTGAAGGCTCGACGTCGTGCCGATCAGCCGGCCTCCGGAGACGGTCCAGGTGCCGTCGTTGGTGTTCGTGCCGGAGAGAGTCAAGTCGCCAACGCCGGTCTTGACGAAACGGCTGCTGGGGCTGGTGCCAAGCAGCACGCCGGAGAAGGTGGCGCTCGTCGCCTGGTCGAACCTGAGCGTGCCGGAACTGACGGCGATGCTGCCCTGAAGGCTCCCGGTATCGCCGACGAGCGAGCCGGCGTTGACGAACGTGCCTCCCTGGTAGCTGTTGCTGCCGGTCAGCGTGAGGGTGCCGTTGCTGTTCTTCGCGAGCGGTCCGGAGCCCGACATGTTGCCCGCGTAGGTGCCGCTCGTGCCCTGGTTGAACTGGACGGCGGAATTGTTGACGACGTCGCCCACGATGTTGCTCGTGGTGCCGATCAGCCTGCCGCCCGCGACGGTCGTGGTGCCCGTGTAGGTGCTCGAGCCCGACCAGGTGATCGTGCCGCTGTTGGACAAGAGCACGTTGCCCGTGCCCGTGATGTTGCGGGTGTAGGTGCCGCTGAAGGTCTGATCGAACGTGAGCTGCGAGTTGTTGACGACATCCCTCCGGATGCTGTTCGTCGTACCCTTGACGGCCCCCTCCGAGACGACAAGCGTGCCCGTGGTGCCCGATGTCGACCCGGTGAAGGTGAGCGTGCCGGCGCCGAGTTTCGTGAACGTGCCCGAGCCCACCATGGCACCGTCCCAGGTCTGGTTTGGCGCGGTCTGATTGAACCGCACCTGGGCACCGTTCGCCACACCAAACGTGCCGCTCGCGGCGAGGTTCGTGGCCGAGCCCTGCAGCACGCCCGCCGCCGCGGAGCCGCTCGTGAACGTGTTGGAGCCGCTGAGCGTGATGGTGCCGGATCCGAGCTTCGTGAAGCTGCCGCCTGCGCTCGTCAGATCGTTGGCCAGCGTGATGTCGAAGCCGTTGCTGTCGACCCTGTATTGCTGGTTGTCGGCGTCGGAGAAGCGGGCGGAGTAGTCGGTGGTGTTGGCTGCCGTCACCCGGAGCCCACCGCCGTTGAACGTGAGCGTGCCCGTCGTGCCGATCGCGTCAGCACTGCCGAGCGCGAGGAGGCCGCCGGTGAGCGTGGTGCCGCCCGTGTAGCTGTTGCTCCCGCTGAGCGTGAGCAGGCCCGTGCCCGTCTTCACGAGATCACCCGAACCGCTCAGGTTGCCGGAGTAGTACTGCTCGTGAGGGTGCCGCTCGTGTTGTTCTGGGCGAACTTGAGCGTGCCAGCGAAGTTGAGATTGCCAGCGAGGACGCCCATGGTGCCGCTGCCGACGCTCGAGGCCGTGCCGGTGGCCGTGGATGGGGCGAAGACGCCGGACTGGCCGCCGATCTGGAGCGTGCCGCCCGAGTTCAGGGCAAACGTGCCGTTCGAGCCCGTTGTAAACGTGCTCGACACGACGACGTAGCCCCCGTTGCCGATCGTCAGGCTCCCGGTGCCGCCGCTCGTGCCGCCGACCCTGAGCACGCCGAAGCTTTCACCGCCGAGGCCATTGCCGTTGACGAGCCAGGTGCCGCTCGACACCGTCACCGTCCCGGTGCCGGACGACGCCAGACCGAGCGTTCCGTTTCCGGACTTCATCGCGCCGCCTGTGATGGTCAGCGTGCCGTTGCCGGTGCCGCCGATGGTCAAATTATTCGTGCTCGCCGAGCCTCCAGCGATGGTGAGCGTGCCACGACCGGTGGACCCCGAGCCGAGCGTCAAGTGCCCCGCCTGAAGGTAGCCGCTGTTGAGCCCGACGCTGCCCGTCCCCGCGAGGCCGATGAAGCTCCCGGTTGCGCCATCCTGAGTGGCGATGGAGGTGGCCCTGAGCGTGCCGCTGGTGATCGTGGCGACGCCAGAACTGTTCTGGGCGACGCCGAACCGGAAACCTCCGACGTTCAAGGGGGTTAACGGATTATCCCCGACCACGCCGCCGTTGATGGTCAGCGTGCCCGTGCCGCCCGAGCCGCCGCTCGAGCCGCCGACCGTGAGAGTGCCGTACGGGCCGAAGGTGCCACCCGTCACATTCACCGTGCCGACGCCGGTCGAGCCGACGCCGATCTGCCACGCCGAGCCGGTCACTAACCCTCCGGCCACGTTCAGCGTGCCGGTGCCGCTCGCACCGAGCTGGAAGATGCCGGTCTCAATGCCCGTCCCCGAGACCTGTGGCCCCATCAGGCGGCCGTTCGAGGTGGTGATCGTCATGTTGAGCGGGATCAGCCTGTTCGTGGCGCCGGTGCCGGTGAGCTGGAGCGTGCCAGAGTTCGTGTCGATCAGCGAGAGCGTGCCGCTGCCGGCGATCGTGTTCGAAATAATCAGCCTGTTGGTTGCAGATTGGTTGATCTGGAGCAGGCCATTGATCGTGATGGCGCTCGAACCGCTGATGATGGTGCCGTCGTCGAACTGCACCGCGGACCCGCTGGCGATCGTGCCGGCGGTGTAGGTGGTGCCCGCGCTGGCCGCGGCCGCCGCCGTCGTGCCGTAGATCGTGATCGGATCGGCTGCGACGGCAACGCCAGTGACGATGCTGAGACCGACGGAGAGTGCCACGCGGGCGGCGAGATGGGCTACCCCGCCAGGCAGCGGCATGCGTGCCTGCGGCAGGGAAGGACCAACGTGGGCTCGCACCTCATTCGAAACAGCCGACATTCCTGTACTCCCTGGGGCTGGAAGCAGCCGCTGAAACCACGTCACGATCAAGAGAGGCTGTCTGTGGCGAACGCATGCCGCGGCCCCAAAGGCCGACAGATGCAGAAGTGCCGCGAGAAGACGGATCCTCGGCCCGAATGGGGCCGTTCAAGGCTGGTGCCGACATGTTGCCGGCGGCCTGCCTGAACCCGGGATCACGACGCGGTCACGAGCGGTTCCATGAATACTGGTCGCGAACCCAACTTTTCGCGACGTTCGGCGATGAATGCTTTTGGCATTCCCTCCGATTTCCCCGGAGATTAAAAAATGTCACTATCCCGTCAACCCCTGCAGGATATGACCGGCAGGGGCAAGCCCGAGTCCGTGAGCGGTTCGAGAGTGCCGTCGAGTTGGCCGAGCACGCTTTCGCTCCGGAACTCCAACGGCTCACGGCTCACCTTGCGGAACGCCTCACCGGCCTGCACGCCGGCCAGCCCAAGGTGTTTCGCGATTCAGCAGTCGAGAACCTTCGGGACTTCTTCGAGCGGTTCCGGCGGCTCAACATTCGGAGCAGCCCCGAATTGGATTCCCTCGTCGAACAGGCCCAGCAGGAACATTCTCAGGCGCGGGGGTGTTGGGGGTGCGGCATGACCACCGAGATGGAGTTGGTCGTCGGCAACGAGGGAGATGTCAGGTGCATCTCCGACGAGGCACTGGACCTACGCACACTCGGGAAGTTGCAGATCACCCGGGCCAGCCACGTGGAGCCAGACGCCGAAGGCTACGGGTTCGCAGACATGGGGCCTGTTGATGGGCCTGTCTTGGGGCCGTTCACGAGCCGGACGGAGGCGTTTGGGGCGGAGAGGGTGTGGCTACTGGGTCAGGACAAGTAGCCCACCATTGCCGCCGGCCCTCATTTCATGGGGTGTTGCTTGAAGAATTCCCACATCATGTCGTTGGCGGAAATATCACGAGTCGATACGCCGAGCGATTGCATCCGCGGCTCTCGGCCGGGCCACGTGTGCCCTCCACCTTCTATCACCACGAGCACGACCTCCGCCCCCCCCTTGCCGGAATCGTAGCAGACCCTTCTCACGGCGGTGCCGTCATCCTCACGGTCCGGGAGTCGTGTAGTAGTCGGCGTCGCTCTGCATCCATTCACCGCGACCCACCTGTCGATCGAGTGTTGCACCGCGTGGAAGTCAGTGCCTGAGGGGCCACGGCCTTTACCCCCCTTGAATGGCGCAAACTCATCGGCATCGCCGTGGAAGTGCATCACCGAGACCGGACGTGCGGGATGACATTCCGGCGTGCCCATCGGACCAGCGACAGGTGCGATCGCGGCGATACGATCCGACAACTCAGCCGCAAGCCGGTAGGCCATCATGGCGCCGTTCGACATTCCGGTCGCATAAACACGCCGTCGATCGACGTTCGCAACTGACTCCAGATCATCGAGGACGCAGCGTGTAAAGGCGACATCGTCCACATTACTTGCAGCGGCATGGCCACAACAGTTACCGGCGTTGAAGGTGAGCATGCGTTTGAGTCGGCCGCTGCCGTTGGGATACACAACGATAAAACCAGCCTCATCCGCCTTCTCCGACAACCCGCTGAAAAAAACCATGTTGTCGGCATTTGCGCCGCCGCCGTGAAACGCAAGCACCACCGGCGTCGGTGTGTCCGGAGCATACTTCGGGGGCACATGCACGAGGTAGTGCCGTTCCTGACTATCTCCTTGCACCGCACGCATGTGGTCACCCGGCCGTAGGGGTACGGCATCGACCAGAGCGAGCAGCGTGAGCCAGCCAAGTACAAGCATGATGAAGCCTCGGTCGTTGTTGTTTGAACGGGGTGTAGGCCACAGGGTTTCTCTGCCCCGGCGAAAAGTCATCGTGACCGGAGCATCCCATCTCATCGAACCGTCGTTGCCATGGAAACCCCCGCGGCTCCGACGGCCAGCGGGCGCGAACCGGGCGTGACCACGTAGCCCCGGCCGAAGTCCCGCGCCAGCCAGCCAAAGCCCGCGGGAGGTGACTAACCGCAGCTACTGGCTGGCTTCTCTTCATGTTCCGTCCCTTCTTCCGGCTCGCTGCGTTGGCGGCCGGTGTCCCCCGACAAGGCGGCGACGTTGTTGGCCACCAGCAGATCCAAGGCGTCTTTCACCGTGTCATCTGGGGCGACCGTGACGGCATGAAAAATCATCAGGTCACGAACTTGTTGACCGGTAATTGCTGCACGAGCCATGGGGCAGGCCTCCAGATTTGATAGTGGAAAATGACGGCGTCCTGCCCCGACGTCGCATTATTCCGCCACGGTCACCCGTCGGGCCATCGGTGTGTTTGGCATGGTCGGCTCGTCCAGTACGGACAGCATCCGGCCTATGGATGACAGACGGCCATTGCTCATTCGGTGGCTTTACCTCACCCACCGATGGGCATGGTCGAACGACTCGTGATACCAGCTTCCCTTCTCGAACGGCCGCAGGTGGATGCCGCAGGGAATCGCGTGCCCGTTGGAGTCTTTGTGACGACTACCGGTGGAATCGATGATCAGCGGCTTCCCGTCCGGGCTCGACCCACACGTGCCGACCCACATGATGACGTGGGTGACCTTGGTGCGTGACTTGTTGCCGATGTAGAGCAGATCACCGGGCCGAAGTTCGTCGACCAGCGTGTCGTACCAGTCCCGAGGCTCGCCTTTTGGTCGCCCGATCACATGGGCGTGGACCTCGCCATGGGACGACCGCGCGGATTTGGCGGCCGCCTGCTTGTGGATGCCCGTCTTGAGGTGGATGCCGAGCGCCCAATTGTAGTTCCAGCCGCTGAAATTGCTGCAGTCGATGCCCGGGCCGTTGTGGCCGGCGCAGCACTGCTTCCACGGCCAGCCTGCCGGCGGATTCCAGTCGGGCACGTGATGGTGCTGGTACTGGTAGCCGATGAACCGCCCCGCGGCCGCCACGACCCGCTCGCGCCGCCACTCTGCCGACTTTTGCATCACATGGGCAGGACAGTCGAACCTCCTCGCCGGCACACCCCATGAGCCCCATTCATGCCGCACTTTCGCGGTATACCACTCGCGAAACGGCACGGTGCTCTGCTCCCGCGGGCTGCCCCGCGGCTGGCCTGCATCAAAGAGCAGTTCATGCAGCGGGGCCTTGAACGTGAGCGTGTAGGGGCTCCGATACGGCCCGTCGT
>Ga0209985_10002414_pt1 | contig 16904 bp, 12 predicted proteins | sample NOAtaG_FD_187305 | JGI IMG/M metagenome (GOLD analysis project Ga0209985, IMG submission 187305) | Freshwater lake microbial communities from Lake Erie, under a cyanobacterial bloom - NOAA_Erie_Diel6S_1000h metaG (SPAdes) (version 2) | ecosystem: Environmental > Aquatic > Freshwater > Lake ...
TTCGCCTGAACACCGAGTGAGGTCGGCATGGTGTCCACCGTATATTCCACCACGGAATCACAACCCAACACATTGGTTAATTGAAAATGGTAAACTCCTTGATTTTGGATTCCTTGGCCTTGGTAAGTCAAGGTTTCACCGGTACACAGCATTCGATATAGACGAGTTGTATCGGACCTCGGTTTGAGGGCAAGATCGACGATCACCAAACTATCACAACCTGCCGATGAGGGAACCAGGATTTCATAGTGACCGGCGCTGGTGAGACTTTGATTGCCCACCGTCAGGGAGGTTCCTTCACAAATTTTATATATGTACTGATTGGTTTCAACCTTAAAATTATCCAAAGACCAAGACTCATCACAGGGATCTTGGTCGCCCAAAACATTTATGTTAAAATTCATCGCAGAGGACGTGTGAGGCACCTTGAAACGGGCACGATAAACGTGAGTCCGCCAAGGATTCCAATTATACCAATAACATCTAGCACTATAGGAATATATGCCTAAGTAGGTAAGCTCCGGATAACTTGAATTATACCAATAACCAAAATAATAAGTGCCCAGCGCTTGACCATTCAAGCTGATTTGAAAAGGCTCCGAAGCATCCCAACTATCATGCAAATAGAAATCAAATTCAACAAAGAGGCTATCGTGAGTAGGCAAATTGGATTGATTAAATTCCAAATTCATATTTGAAAAAGGGCCCAACATCTGGCTTCCATTCCACCAATGCATTTGACCTGTATTCCACCCAGAGCTATTATTTTGAAAATCATTGTTATTGATTAGGCCATAGGCTCCACCGCCAGTACCCAAATAAGTAGTATCAATGGGCTCTACATCCAAAGTTATGGTAATGACTGAATCACAACCGTTGGCTCCAACAACTATTCGGCTATAAACCCCACTCTGATTCAGCGACTGGCTACCAAAAGCATAGGACTGACCATGGCAAATGGACGCTTGAATAGCGGCCGATGTGGTTGGCAGGACTTCCAAAACGTCGTACATGCTATCCAAGCCACCAGGACATCCCCCCAATAATTTGATGGTATATGGAAACGTTCCCGTCATGTTTGTTGCCCCGCTGATGGTGTAGTTTCCGTTTTGCCATTGCCCGGTTAATCCTGACGGCAGTCCAGTCACCACCGCATCGGTAGCCCCCGTTGCTGTATAAACGATCGGACTAATCGGCTGTTGAACACATATAGATGACACTCCAAGCCCTGTTTGACGGACAATCGTATTTAAGGGATTCACCGTTAGGTCGCCCGTAAATGAATTATTGCTTCCAATGCAGCCACCAGTCATCGTAATGGTATAAATAAAACTTCCTGCAACGGTTGGTGCTCCACTGATGGTAACCTGATTATTGGACCAAATGGCCGTTACGCCTGCCGGCAATCCGGAGGCAACAATCCCTGTTGCCCCGTTGGTAATCAATTCAATGCTTTGAATAGCCTGACCAATGCAAACGGATTGACCACTTGTAGCGCCTGAACAATGACCACCATTCAAATTTATAGAGAACGGAAAAGACCCTATTCCAACTGGTGTTCCGCTAATAAGAACGGAGTTATTAAACCAAATCCCGTTAACCCCTGGAGGTAAACCTGTAAAAGTGGCTCCGGTTGCGCCCACGGTATTGAATACGATGGGCTGAATGGGATTATTAAATGATATCGCCTGCGATGCCGTGTTTGAACTGGTTGAAAGACTGATATCGCATTGATTGGAAGGCGAGGAATTAGCACTTGTATTGGCCATTACAATTCCGTTATTCCATGTTGTGTTGGGAATAATATTCGAGAATTGATCGGAAAATTCGGAATTACCGGGTGTTGATTGATCCCATGCGAGGGAGTGTATACCTGACTCAAGAATTTGGAAATGAACATAGAACATTAGTCCATTGAAGGCAACGGGGTAATAATTATACCAATTCAACCGAAGCTCCGGAACTCCGTTGATATAGATATAATTAGTATTGGATAGGGCTCCGTTCGCTAAATTGGAGTTCACAGATGTAACATATGATAAACAACTAAGCTTGGCGGGATTGTATCCAATTGCCATCGACATGTTCGAAATACTGATACCAGGGGCCATATCTACAAAAACTGGAACCGCTATAATATCTCCAACATTGCCAGATACCGTCCCCATAGAAACGCTGATATTCGGCGTTCCACTTCCGTTGGGATTAACGGTAATCATACCAGAAGCGGTTGAATTTCCATTCAGAGAGCCAATAGAATTATTAGGCTGAACCGTTAATTGAAGGGTGACGATGCTATCGCAACCCCATTGATTGGTGAGGCGTACTTGATGGGTACCGGTGTTTGTAAAGTTTTGATTTCCTACCGAATAAGACTGTCCTTGGCAAATGGTTGCGCTTATCGTTGGGTTTGGCCCAGTAGGAAAGACCTCAACGCGCCCGTTTTGAAATACCGTCCCCTGGATGGGCGCAAAAAAAGCCCCTGTCAATTGACAAGAGGAGGTTACCCAGGTAAGTGTATCCAATAAGGGGGTTGTCGCAAGAAACCTCAAGCGACAAATGGTTCCACTAATTTGAGTCGTCGATAAATTGAACCAACCAAAAGACCAATTTGAATCTACTGCGCTATAGGCAATTTGAGCGGAGCCCAGTCGAGCATCGAGGCTGTCTACACCCAAATAAGTCAATCCCGTAGTGGGAAGCGATAGATTCAAAGAAATACCCGCTATGGCTGGTCCACCACTTAACCTAATGGGAATTGAAACCGTATCACCAACACAGGACTGCCGACCGATAAGCGAAACAGTCTGAGCCTGGGCAAAAAAGCTCGAGAAAACGAGCATTAACAACAAAAAAAGACCGATTCTGGGAGTCTTGAACCTCATCATACCATGGGGATTTTATGCAAAACTAAACTCACCCCAACGGAAGGCCTTAAATTATCAACACATTATCAACAAATAGCGCTATTAAATAGTTAAATATATGTATTTATTTATATATTAATTGCTTACGAATTAAAAAGCCATTTTAATATGGTTTTTCAAACCTTTCGGCCAACCTCGCCAGCACCGCAGGAGATACCACAGGGATTTCCGATGGCGAAGGGCCTTGGTAATCGATTTTGGATGAACTGCGGTGACTGTTTTGGGACGAGCCCTGACCATGAAGATCGGCGCGTAACAAATTTAGCAAACCGCTGACAACGCGATGCTCTTGTTGCAGTGCGGCGTCGGAAATCAGGTGGTGCTCAAAGGCGCCCACCCGGTCCGCGGGCAATTCATCAAAAACATACAAAAGAAGTTGTTCCTGGAGGGTCGTGTTTTCGTTCATAGGCTGTTTTGTTCCTATTAACGAAGCATGCGCCGTTTTCTTATTCAAAAAATAAAACCCTCCTCATGCCCACGCCTCATGCACCACACCCCACGACGTCTCGTGCCGGACCACGCCCAACCCGCGCCAGCCCCCCTTTAGAGGTTAATCCCCTTCTGGTGAATGAGTTTGCGCAGGTTGCTAAGGGCGTATCGCATCCGGCCCAAAGCCGTATTGATGCTGACCCCGGTGGCATCGGCGATCTCCTTGAAGCTCAAATCCCCGTAAATCCGCATAATGAGGACCTCCCGTTGTTCTTCGGGCAGACGGGCGACCAATTGCTTGACCTTGGCCAGGCTTTGCTTCTGCATCAACTTGTCCTCGGCATGCAGCTCGGTATCGCTCATGCGGGCCAGGGGATCCCAATCATCATCCGCGCGCACCAAAGGCATGCGGCTGTTCCGGCGAAAATGGTCAATGCAGAGGTTGTGGGCAATGCGCAGAATCCAGGGCAAAAACTTGCCTTCCTCGTTGTAGCGACCGGCCTGAAGGGTCTGCATGGCCTTCACAAACGTGTCCTGGAATAAATCCTCGGCCAGCTCCTGATGCCGGACCAGCTGGTAAATGGTTGTGAAAATGCGGGATTTGTGGCGGTGCATTAACACCGACATGGCGGCCTGTTGGCCTGATACATAGCGCCGAATCAGCTCCTGATCGCTAACGCCCATGACTTGTGAAGACATAGAGAGGGGTTTAGGTTAGCGTAGGGTCTGTTCCGATAGGCGCAATGGGTTTTATAGCGTGTTGTTGGAGACGAAGTTAAACTGATTTTTTCTAATTCCAAGGCCTTGGGTGGTTTTTGTTTTGGTGGCTTCGTCCGCACCTTTGCAATCGCCTTTGCAGGACTCGCCCTGCACGGGTTGGACCATGCCCGCCAAAACCCCTGCCAAAACGCCCAAAACCAGCGCCAAGACGCCCGATACCCTGACAACACCCCCGGACCGCGGCGGGATCGAAATCCGCAACGCCCGCATGCACAACCTGCGCGGTATCGATGTCGTTCTGCCTCGGCACCAATTGGTGGTGGTCACCGGCTTGTCGGGTTCGGGCAAGTCCAGTTTGATTTTTGATACCCTCTACGCCGAAGGGCAGCGCCGCTACGTGGAGAGCCTTTCGTCCTATGCCCGGCAATTTCTTCAACGAATGCCCAAGCCCGAAGTGGACGATATCCGGGGCCTGAGCCCGGCCATGGCCATTGACCAGCATCACTTATCCCGCAATCCCCGCTCCACGGTGGGGACCACCACCGAGATCTACGATTATTTCCGTTTGCTTTTTGCCCGCTGCGGGCATACCCTGGACCCCCAAAGCGGGGAGGAAGTAAGGGCCTACAACACCGAAGACCTCCTCAAGGAGCTCCGTCAAAAACGCCTCGAAACCACCGAAGCGGGCGCCGAATTGTTGGTGCTCTGCCCACTGCCTGCTGTCGAGCAGGCCCGCCATGATCACCCCGGCCTGCAGGCCTATCTGGAGGAATTGCTGCAGCGGGGCTATACCCGGCTTTGGTCCGAAGGGACCCTGCTGCGCTTGGAATCCCTATTGGAACCCAAAACGCGCTCGGCCCCCAAAATCCCAACTGCCCTGCATTTGGTCTTGGATCGGGTCGTTTGGGATCCAATCACCGCCCAAAACCCCTCCAAAAACCCCTCCAAAAACCCCTCCAAAAGCCCCTCCCAAAGCCCCCCATCCGAGGCGGATTTTCCGGAATCCAGGCTGTCCGAAGCCATCGAACAGGCCTGGGTTGAAGGAGACGGAGAGGCCTGCCTGGTTTGGAACGGGTCCTACCGCTCGTACAGTCGCCGTTTTGAATCAGGAGGAAAAACTTTTGAGCCACCCTCGCTGGCCCTTTTCAATTTCTCAGGACCTTACGGAGCCTGTCCGCGCTGCGAAGGTTTTGGTTCCATCCTGGGCATCGACCCGGACCTGGTAATCCCCGACAAAAGACGGAGCATCTACGACGGGGCCATTGCGCCCTGGAAAGGCGAAAAAATGAGTGAGTGGAACGAGGCGCTCATTGCTTCGGCCGCCAAATTCCGGTTTCCGATTCACAAACCCTACCAAGACCTGAGCGACGAATTCAAGGATTTGTTATGGAAAGGCAATAAGCACTTTGAGGGGCTGGATACTTTCTTTCGAATGCTCGAAGAAAATACCTACAAAATCCAGTATCGTGTTATGTTATCCAGGTACCGGGGCAAAACAACTTGTCCCGATTGCAAGGGAACGCGATTGCGCAAAGACGCAGCCTGGGTTCACCTTTTGGGCCAAGACGGGAGCACCTGGAACTTGCATCAATTGCTGACCAAACCGGCCGGGGATTTGTTGCAATTAATGCGGGATTTTCGGATTCAAGACCAGGACGCTGAAGCCGCCCGAAGGCCGCTGGAGGAGATTGTGCGGCGGCTGGGTTACCTCTGCGATCTAGGGCTGGAATACCTGAGCATGCACCGCCTAAGTAACAGCCTTTCGGGCGGCGAGGCGCAACGCATCAAACTGGCCACCACCCTGGGCAGCAATTTGGTAGGCTCGCTCTATGTTCTGGACGAGCCCAGCATTGGCCTGCACCAACGGGACAGCCGGCGCCTGATTCAGTTGCTGTACCAGCTCCGGGATTTGGGCAATACGGTGGTGGTGGTGGAACATGAACCGGACCTGATCATGGCCGCGGATCATGTCGTGGATATCGGGCCGGGGGCCGGGCATTTGGGGGGGGAATTGGTCTTTGAGGGCACCGTGCCCGAGCTCCTCCAAAGCAAGGTCAGCCTGACCGCTGCCTACCTGAACGGGACCCGACGCATGCCCGACCCCCCGGCCCCCAAAAAGCATCCTTACCGAATCATCTTGGAAGGCGCCGGCCTCCACAACCTTCAACGCATCCATATCGAAATTCCACTGGGTACCTTGTGTTGTGTTAGCGGCGTAAGCGGTTCCGGTAAATCCAGCCTCATCAAAGGCGTCTTGTTCCCCGCTTTGGCCAATGCCTTGGGACAGGACCCCGCCAAGGCCGGACCCCACGACCGATTGCACGGGGATTTGCATCGTCTGTCCTTCGTGGAGATGGTGGACCAACATCCCATCGGCAAATCTTCCCGCTCCAACCCGGCCACCTATTCCAAGGCCTACGATCCCATCCGTAACCTTTTTGCAACCCAAGGCCTGAGCCGCCAAAGGGGGTACAAAGCCTCTCATTTTTCGTTCAATGTCGAAGGAGGCGGACGCTGCGAAACCTGCCAGGGCGAAGGACAGGTCACCGTCTCCATGCAGTTTTTGGCCGACCTGCACCTGCCCTGCGAAACCTGCAAAGGCCTGCGCTTTCAAGAAGATTTACTGGAAGTCCGTTACCGCGGTCGTCATATTGCCGAAGTGCTGGCCATGACCGTGGCGGAAGCGCTGGAATTTTTTGGGGATCGCCCCGAAATCGCCGGGAGACTGCAACCCCTCGCCGACGTGGGTATGGGCTATGTTCCCCTGGGACAATCGTCCACCACCCTCTCCGGGGGCGAAGCCCAACGCATCAAACTTGCTTCGTATTTGGTGCGGGGCCAAAAGGACGGTGCCGGTTTGTTCATTTTTGACGAGCCCACCACCGGGCTGCACCTCCACGACATCGCCCAATTGCTAGGAGCCTTCCGGGCTTTGATTGCCAACGGCCACAGCGTCCTGGTCATCGAACACAACCCCGAGGTTTTGATGGCTTCGGATTGGATTCTGGACCTGGGACCGGAAGGAGGCAGCGGTGGCGGCCAATTGGTTTTTGCGGGGACACCCCAAGACCTGCTGCATCACGGCCAAGGCCATACGGCGGATGCATTGCGCAGCCGCCCCAACCAAGGGGCCTAGGCCCGACCTTTGTACCATGCCAAGGTTTCTCGCCCTGGATTACGGCCGTCGTCGTTGCGGACTGGCGCACTCGGACCCCGGGGGCGTGATTGCAACCCCTTTGGATACGGTTCCCAGCACGGATTTGTGGAACTACCTCCGGCAATACCCGCATTGGGAGGAATTGGAAGCGATGGTGGTGGGTCTCCCCCTGCGCGTTAACCACGAGCCCTCCGAAAACGCCGCACGAACCCTGGCCTTTTGCCGTCAAATCCATACCCGCCGTCCCTTGTTGCCCCTGTACCTTTTGGACGAACGCTTTACGTCCAGCCTGGCCCAACAAAGCCTCCTGGAATCGGGAGCATCCAAGGCCACCCGACGTCGCAAAGATGTCGTCGACCGCATTGCCGCCGTTCTCATCCTCCAAGACTTTCTGGAAATGTATAACAACGGACGAATCCACCACCTGAACCGCTTTGAACCCCCAACGCAACCATGATTCTTCCCATCGTCCTTTATGGAGACCCGGTCTTGCAACAAAAAGCCGCGGATATTCCCCCCGACTTCGACGAGTTACCGGTTCTTATCGAAAATTTATTTGAAACCATGTACGCCGCAGGGGGTATCGGCTTGGCTGCACCCCAAGTGGGACGTTCGCTTCGCCTCTTTGTGTTGGACGCTGAGCTGGCGGACGAAGAAGCCTACAAAGGCTGCAAAATGGTGTTCATCAACCCCTTGATCCTGGACCAAAGCGGGGAACCCTGGGCCTATACCGAAGGCTGTCTTAGCATCCCCGAATTGCGAGGGGATGTGTTACGAAAGCCCAAACTCCGGATGCGTTACGAAGATGCGGAACGCCGCACCCACGATGCCGAATTTGATGGGATGCTGGCCCGAATTATTCAACACGAATACGACCATGTGGATGGCCGACTCTTTGTTGACCTCTTGCATCCTCTTCGCCGTCGCCTCCTCCAAAAAAAGCTACAATTGATCCGTAACGGAAAACTGCGTCCGGAATACAAACACAAGGCCCGCTAACAAAGATGTCCCGCTAGCAAACAAGGACCGCTAGCAAACAAGGGCCCGCTGCTAATCCTTGCGGCGAAAATCCCCTCGACGCAGGGCCTGAAAAAATTTAGTCCAAGCCCCGGGGCTCAACAATGTGCTGGGTATCGGAAAGGCATTGGGTCCCCCAAACTGAGCAAAGGGCTGTTGACCCCCGGCGTAATAGGTCTGGGCAATGACCTTTTGCATGTAGAGTTTCTGGTTCTCCGATGCATCCATGCTCATCGCCGAAGCCAATTGGACCAACAATTCTTTTTCGAGGTTGCGACGAGCAATGGAGGTCGCGTCGTCCTTGAGCTCCAAGGCCAGGAATTCCTGGCGAAAAGCTTCCTTGCTGGGCCAGGGATAAACCAAGGCGGTGGGCAAATCAATGGTATCGCGCTCCATGGGAACCAAGACGGAATAAAACTCCTCGTCCAGCTGCTGGGGCATCACAAAGGTGGAGGCCCGATAACCCACCGCACTAAAAACCAAGGAATCCCCCGGCAACAAAACCATCGAAAAAAAACCTTTGAGATCGCTGACCGTGCCTTTGAATCGATTTTTGACCAAAACCGTTGAAAAGGGAACCACGCTCATGCTATCCGATGTCAGCGTGAGACCCGAGAACTGAACCGGTTGGGGCTGGGCCTGGGCGTTCGAGACCTGTACCACCCCTAAAATGGCCGCTAATCCCAAAAGGAGTAGGCTTGGAAAACGTAGTCGGTTCAAGGATTCTAGAATGGACATGGCAAATGGGGGGCGAAGTAGGTTGGACTTGGTCAAAGATAGGAGGGCTTGTGGAGGACTTTTTTGTGTCAAGAGATGTCACAACAGCGGCTCATCTTTGTTTCAAACAACGCCAAAAGATGAAAAATAGCGCCCTCAACCGTACCACCCTCCTGCTTTGGGAGGATTGCATCGAAATGATTGGACCCGGAGAAGCCCCCATGGAGCAGTATTTTACCCAACCCATGGCCGACCTTCGACCCGTCCGAATGCTGTCCCGGAACGAGGCCCCCAAAGCCCGAGCCGCATCCACGAATTATTTGCAAAAGTTCGCTTCAAAAACCAAAACCCCCGTCCACGGGTTGCTGTAATTTTGGGATTCGTTCGGGATGCTAACCCTTCCGGCCAACCAGCTCGAACCAATCCTTGTTTTCATCACCGACCTACCCCGTTCAACCATCGTCCAACCCCTTTCAACCACCCTACCCACCATGAGCGTTCAAAACGAAAAATTCAAAGCCCTACAACTAACCCTTGACAAACTCGAAAAAACCTACGGCAAAGGGGTGGTCATGAAAATGGGCGAAGCCCGTGTCATGAATGTGGATGTTATCCCCACCGGGTCCCTGGGCTTGGACATTGCCTTGGGGATCGGAGGCTTTCCCAAAGGCCGCGTTGTCGAAATCTACGGCCCCGAATCATCGGGTAAAACCACCATCGCATTGCATGCCATCGCCCAGGCCCAACGCAAGGGTGGTATGGCCGCCTTTATCGACGCCGAACACGCTTTTGATAAACTCTACGCCGAGAAACTAGGCATTGACACCGAAAACCTATTGATTTCCCAACCGGACAACGGGGAACAAGCCCTCGAAATCGCAGATAACCTCATCCGTTCCGGGGCCATTGATATTTTGGTCATCGACTCGGTGGCCGCCCTGGTCCCCAAGGCCGAAATCGAAGGTGAGATGGGAGATTCCTCCATGGGACTGCAGGCCCGCCTCATGTCGCAGGCCCTCCGCAAGCTTACCGGCAGCATCAACAAAACCGGTTGTGTTTGTGTTTTCATCAACCAACTCCGCGAAAAAATCGGTGTTATGTTCGGTAATCCCGAAACCACCACCGGGGGGAACGCCCTCAAATTCTATGCCTCGGTTCGTCTTGATATTCGGCGTATCGGCCAACTCAAAGACGGGATGGACATCATGGGCAACCGCGTCCGCATCAAGGTCGTCAAAAACAAAGTGGCGCCACCCTTCCGTCAATGTGAATTTGATATTCTCTACGGCCAAGGGGTTTCCAAAGACGGAGAGATTGTAGACTTGGCCAGCGAATTAAACATCATCAAAAAGAGCGGGTCTTGGTATTCCTACGGTGAAACCAAGTTGGGACAAGGTCGCGATGCTGTCAAACAGCTTTTTGCCGACAACCCCGAATTAGCCGAGGAAATCGAAGGCAAAATTCGTCAGGCAACTAAGCCCAGCGCTGCACCGGAGCCGGAAGCCCCTGCCGCTTAAGCCCTGATAAGGGCTCTCACGCCCTCCAATGCCGTACGATGTCCTAGGATTAGGACACAAATAAGCTTATCCACGGGTTAGCGGCTTGTTAAATAAACATAATTTAACTTTGCGATACCTAAACCCCCTAACTATGAACAAATTAAAATTGATTGCCCTTTTTCTGGTCCTAGGCGCCGGAGTGGCTGCGGCCCAATCCGTCAACAAGCCCGTCAAAGGTGACCGTTTGTTCGAACTAAGCGCAACCGGTATCAACAACCTTAGCACCGGCCTTAACACAACCCGCGGGGGTTTGATGATCCGCGATTTTACGGCGGATAACAAAGCCCGCCGTTTGGCCGCCAACCTCAATTTTATCCTTGACACTGACAGTGGTGGAGATCGTCGTTTTAACGAAATATCCCTCGCCTACGGTATCGAAAACCACATGAAAGGCTCCAAGCGCATGTCCACCTATTGGGGATATGCTGGAGGACTCAACATGGCGTCTTTTGATAATATCTCGTTGGCTGGCGGTTTGTTTACCGGCTTTGACTTCTACATTGCCGATGGCCTCTACCTCGGTACAGAGGTAGGATACAACGCCTTGATTTCACTGCGCGAAAATGACAAAGCAACCTTTGTTCTTAGCCTACCCGGAGCCCGCATGAACGGCGCCCTTCGCCTTGGCTATCGCTTCTAAATCAAACATCGATTGCATGGGATGAACCTAGGTTGATCCTACCCCCGAGCCCCGCCATGTGCGGGGCTTTTTTTTGGCCCCTTTCCCTAATCCTTAATGAGGTAAGGGGTTTGACCATCCGTGACCACCACCTTGGCATTGGGAGATTTGGCTAATTCAGTAAAAGCCTCTATGCTCCTTAATTTCAGAATGTTATCCGTTAAACCCTCCGATAGAATTTTCTGCGCATCTCGGGTTCCGTTGGCCTCAATGATTTTTCGCTCGGCTTCCAGCCTTTCGGTTTTGAGAACAAACTCCATACGCATGGCTTCTTGCTCGGCTTGTAGCTTTTGTTCAATCGAGGAGGCCAAGCCGACGGGGAGTTGGATGCTTTTCATAAGCACCGCCGTAATATCAATGCCTTGGGGGGAGAGCACCTCGTTCATTCGAACTTGGATGGCTTTCTCGATATCCGAACGCATGCCCGAATGCATGTCTTTGGCCAGGTATTGAGCGCAGATATCGGCCGAAGCAGATCGAAAAACATTGGAAATAATTCCCCTAAATTCCAAACCTACATTGCGTACCAAGGCAGGGGCTTTGGTTCGATTGACTTTGTACAAAATAGAAATCTGGGAAGTCACGCTGAGCCCTTCTTTGGAGGGAAGGCTAATGCTAAGCTCAATATCCTGAATCTGCAGGCTGGTCTTGACAACCTTGGAGGTAAGAGGAAAATACCAGACCACGCCTTGGGTTCGGGTTTTGTCAGACAAGACCCCCAGATGCTGTTTCATGCCTACCTGACCAGGACGAATCACTGTACAAGAGCCTAGGACGAAGATGGCAGCCAGTAGGCCGGGAACAAGAAGAGAACCTACAAGAGGAGAACGAAAGGGGGATTTCATAAGATAGCGATTTAGTCTCATCTAAACGCAGAAGATGGGCCTATCGTATACGAGAAAGGGGTCGTCCATGGGATCAACCCATGACCCCTCAGGTGCTTAGGAGGAGGGAGAGGTAGCGGGGTCGTCGAAAACCCGTCAGATGAACCTGAAAATAGGTAGCCAAATCGTTGAGGAATTCAGCATAGTTGCTACCCGCACCGTCCAGACGATGCAGGGCCTGCACGTAGAGGGCGCTGGAGGCCGGACCCATTCGCCAGGCGTTTGCAGAAGGGGCCTCTTGCGGAATCATCCAAGCCCCACTGCTTCCGTCCAATAAGCAACCTGCACGATAGCTTTGAGGATCGGGAGCAAAGCCTAGGTGACGGCTGAGGCCCGCCAGGCATTCGGCCACCACCGCCAGGGTATCGGTTCGGTCCAAACTCTCCAGCAATTGAGTAGAGAATTCGTCGTAATAGGCTGCTTCGTTTTGGCCTTCGGCCAACACGGACGCCAACCACTCGGCCATGAGGCTGTAAGCCACCCGCTGCATCCCCTTCAAATCCCCCAAAAAAGGTGGGGCGAGGTACATTTCACGAACCCGTTGGACCGATGAAGACGCGGCACCTGTTGTTATCAATTCCAACTCCTGCAGGGGCATTAATTGACCAGAACGAAGCATCCCAGGGGTTCGGCGGGACGCGAAGACCGAAAACGACTGAGGTCCTGAATCCCGTGTCCACAAGTAAAGCATGTAACGGTGGTCCTGGTAAGGGACCTGCCTTAGAACCAATCCCCGGTGCTTGTGCATACTAGAAAACGAGGAGGGGAATTTGCTATTCGTTGTTACGGGTAAGCACCACCACCTTGGCTACCACTGTTTGGGCCGAAAGATCAAAGCTATCAAAGGCCACTGCATGGACCAAGTAAACACCGCTGTTCACGCGCCGACCCGATGGATCTCGAAGGTTCCAACTGACCTGACCCCCGTCGGCCTTGGTTTGGTAAACCAATTGACCCGAAGCATCGGTGATTTTGATCCAGGCATCGGTGACTAGACCCCGAACGGAGAGATATCCTTCAAAATCAGGTTCCACCGGATTGGGGAAGGCATGAACATCCCCTTGGACCTGAACCCCTTGGGTGGCCGAAGATCGATAACCCATCAAGCCCCGATCGGTTCCCACCAAAACCTCACCCGCCACAGGATCCACCGCCAAGGCCAGAATCTGATCCGAAAGCAAAGGCGAATTGCGGGTCGTAAACTGCGCCAAAAGCTGCGTGCATTCGGGATTAAACAGCCAAAGGCCGTTGGTCGTCCCGAACCATTTGCGATTGGCCCCGTCCACGGCGATGGACATGATTTGTTCTGTCCCCAGTAGATACCCAACGAATTGCTCTTGTTGAATTTTGAGACGGGTGGCATTGAAACTACTCCGAAAAACCGCTGATGGATTGTAGAAAACCACCGGTCCCTGCGATGTGCCCAACCAAACAGCCCCGTCTCGATCCATCGCCATGCAGATGACTTGCGATGAGGGAAGGCCGCCGTTTCCTTCGTTGGTTGTTACCGTAACATAGCGCGTATTGCTTGCATCCATGACCACAAGACCCCCGGACCGATTGCGCATCCATTTGTTACCGGCTCGGTCCACCAACATATCGAGCAATTCGGTCTGACCACCGGTGGCAAAAGAATTCCAAGTCCCGTTGGGGTAGCGCACCACCAGGGGTTTGGGGGCCCCAAAATTGCTCATCCACAACGCCCCGGAGGCGTCCATGTCCACCCCGCTCAGCCTCACCACATTGGAAGTTCCCTGCTGAACCTGAAGGGCCGAATTGCCAACCCCGTAACCCCGCGCACTGTCCCCGTCCACCTGCCACAGACCTTGGCCCCAGCTCGATAACCAAACCCGACCTTCGATGTTGGGGTCCGGAAAGGCCCCGGTGACATCGTAGAGGTTCCCCACCCCCCCCAAGGATTGGCGATTCAAGGCCCGCCAGCGATTGCCGGTCAAGAGGGCCGCCCCCGCCGGGTCAAAAGTGTTTCCAAAAACGCTGCTATAGGCTCCGCCTGCCAACGCCGTACCCCGGGCATGGGACCGCAATTGAAAAACCTTGTCGGTGGATGGGCCTTCGGGTTGGTAACGATAGGTTTCCCAGGGCGTGAAGCGAAACAGCCCACCACCCAGATCGCCCATCCATACTTGGTATCCATCGTAAATGGCCATCGAAGGAGAAACCACCCCGTCGGGAATGGGGTAATTGGAGAGCGCCAAGTTGGCATCCAGTCGAACGGTTCGAAAGGCATTGACCACCAACAACTGGCCTCCGGAGACCCCCACAAAAACATTATCCACCCCTGGGTTGATGACCAAGGCGCGCTGTCCCCCGTCTTTGTACAAAATCAAAGAATCTCGACGAAAAGTCACCAAGCTATCCCGATACAAGGCCAAGCCAGGGATCTTTTGGGTTCCCCAAGCCGTATCCCTTTGCCAAAACTCAAAGCTCTGAAGATTAGGAGCATCCTGACGTGCTCGGTAGAGTCCACTGTCGGTGGCTGCATACCAAAATGAGTCCTGGGCCACCAAGGCATTGACCCCTAGGTAACGGCCTCCGGGCCCAATAACAAAAGTGCTTCGAATCTCGGTTTTGGCCAAATCTAATTCGACCATTCCAAATCCATAACACAAGTAAGCAAAGCGTCCAGCCTGATGGATGGAACGGATTTTTTTGCCGACTGGTAGGTTGGCTTTGAGAACGGCATCCAAGGCCACCCATTGCCCGTTTCGGTACAGGTCCAAGTTCCCGTTGGCATAACCCACGATCAGGGTTTGGTACGCTTGGGAATAACTGAGGACGGCGACTTCGACATCGTTCAATCCGTTAACGCGGGTGATTCGCTCCAACGAACCGTCTTCGGTGTCAAAAACAAAAATTCCCCCGGTGCAACCGGCATAAACGCGGGTTCCGACTTTCTCAACACAAGATACTTTGTTGAGGGGGAGGTGGGTCCGCCATTGGCCCACGGCGAGTTCCGGGTCGTCCACCGGACAAAGGGCGCCTGCGCCGGCCGACAGGAACCATCCCAGGCCCGACGCCAAGAGGAGCAATGCACGGATCAAGGTTCGAGGGTTCATGGAATACAGGCGAATCTACGCAAAAAAACCGCCGTCTACGGGTTCAAAAGGCGGGTGCATGGGCGGAATCGTGTAGTTTTGGCCGTGCATTCGCCCCTCCTTCTTTCGGTTCTTCATCAACTTCCTTTATGAGCGATTCTATTGGTCACGAGTGCGGTATTGCCCTGCTTCGATTGCGCAAACCGATTTCGTACTACCAACGCCAATACGGTAACCCTTATTACGGGCTCCAAAAACTCTACCTCCTCATGGAGAAGCAGCACAACCGGGGACAGGACGGCGCCGGCGTTGCGACCATCAAATTGCAGGTACCCCCGGGGACCCGCTACATCAGCCGGGCCCGATCGGTGGCCTCCCAACCCCTCAAGGATATTTTCGAAAGGATTTACCGGAATTTCCAGGAGGCCGGGGTTCGAGGAGAGGATTTTGAACAAGACCCAGACCGCATGCAGGCCATGCTGCCTTATTTGGGCGAACTGCTTTTGGGGCATCTGCGCTACGGAACCCATGGCAAAAACAGCTTGGAGGCCTGTCATCCCTTTTTGAGGCAGCACAATTACCGAAGCCGTAATTTGGTTTTGGCCGGGAATTTTAACCTAACCAACGTGGACCGGCTCTTCGAAAAGTTGGTGCATTTGGGCCAACACCCCAAAGAAATGTCGGATACCGTCACCGTGATGGAAAATATCGGGCATTACCTGGACGAAGCGCATCGAGAACTGAGTCAGCAATTGAGCAGCGAACCCGGCCTAACGGACCGTACGGCCCTGGAGGCAGAGGTGGGCCGTCAACTGGACCTGATCCGGGTACTGCGCAAAGCGTCCCGGGATTGGGATGGGGGTTTTGCCATGGCCGGTCTTTTGGGCCATGGAGATGCCTTTGTTTTGAGGGATGCGCATGGGATACGGCCCGCGTACTGGTTTGCCAACGACGAGGTGGTGGTTGCCGCGTCCGAAAGACCGGCGATGGCCACGGCCCTGGGCATATCCCCGGACCAAATTCAGGAAATCCCCGCGGGCCATGCCCTGATTATCCGAGCGGATGGTTCGTATGGATTGCACAGGGTTTTTGAGGAGGCTCCTTTGGCGGCTTGCTCCTTTGAACGGATTTACTTTTCGCGAGGAAACGACCCGCTGATCTACCGCGAACGCAAAAAACTCGGAGAATTATTGGTCCCCCAAATCCTGGAAGCCATTGACGGAGATCTGGATAACACTGTTTTTAGCTATATACCCAACACCGCCGAATCGGCGTTTTTGGGCATGTTGCAAGGGCTCGAAATGCATCTCCAAATAGCCAGAACCGAGGCCCTGCACCGTCTGGATCCCGAATCCCTGCGCTCTAGGCAAGGAGATGATTACCATGAATTTATACGCCTCATGCAGCGGCGTCCCCGGGTCGAAAAAGCGGCTATCAAAGACGCCAAGCTCCGCACTTTTATTACCGACGATCACCAACGCAATGATTTGGTGCGCCATGTGTACGACACGACTTCCGGTATCTTGGAGCATGGTCGGGATGCCTTGGTGGTGATGGATGATTCCATTGTCCGCGGAACGACGCTGCGTGAAAGCATCGTATCAATTTTGGGCGGTCTTAAACCACGGCTCTTGGTGGTGGTGAGTTCGGCGCCGACCATCCGTTACCCCGATTGTTATGGAATCGACATGAGTCGCTTGGGGGATTTTATCGCCTTTCAGGCTCTGATGAACCTGATTCGTCAAAGCGGCTTGGAAGA
>Ga0209985_10002416_pt1 | contig 16894 bp, 13 predicted proteins | sample NOAtaG_FD_187305 | JGI IMG/M metagenome (GOLD analysis project Ga0209985, IMG submission 187305) | Freshwater lake microbial communities from Lake Erie, under a cyanobacterial bloom - NOAA_Erie_Diel6S_1000h metaG (SPAdes) (version 2) | ecosystem: Environmental > Aquatic > Freshwater > Lake ...
TGGTCATGGGGTAGAACAGCGCGTCCTTGGTGCCCGCCAGGATCGACGGGCGTTTGGTCTTGCCCAGGAACTCGGCCACCTCGGGACGCCAGAATTCGTACTCCAGGCCCGAGGTGTGGGTGGCCAGATGGCGCGCGGTGGCCTTGACCCGGGGCGCCCGCAGCCTGGGCTTGTCGCCGTCCCAGCCGTCGAGCACCTGGATGTCGGCGAACTCGGGCAGCACCTCCTGCACAGGGGTGTCAAAGGACATCTTGCCCCGGTCGATGAGGATCATCGCCGCGGTGGAGCCCACCGCCTTGGTCATGGAGAAGATGCGAAACACCGTGTCGGGCGCAGCCTTCAGGCCCGGCGCCGCATCGCCTGAGGCACCCGAGAAGGTCACGCCCGAGGCGTTGCCGGTCATGCCCACCACAAACGGAAAGCGGTTCGCGGCCACGGAATCGTCCAGCACCTTCTGCAGCCGGGCGGGATCGCCCTGCGCCAGCGCGGCGCCCGGAAACAGGGGCAGGGCGGAGGCCGCGCCAAGGCCCGCCGCCGCCCGCAGGAATTGCCGGCGGGACGCATCGTCCATGGGGGCCGGATGGAATCGCGAATCGTGAGGCCTGTTCTTCATGACTGTGATCTCCAGAGATAGATACGTCGTTGGGTGTGCAGAGCCTTGGCCCTGTTCCTGCGGCCTGCGCAACGCGGGCGCGGTTAACCCGGCGCCCGGGAGAATAAGGCCCACTGCATTACCGTGCCACACGCAACGCCGTGGCGCCTGCAACGGCGCCCCCTGTCCACAGCCGGGGGCGCCGCCGCACGGTCTTCAGACACGGATCTTCACGAGATCCTTCAGCACGCCGTCAAGGCCGCCGTAAACGGAGATCCGGTCGATCTTCTCGGTCACGCGCTCCAGGGCCTCCAGTTCCTTGAGCCGCAGGGCCACCGGCGAATCTTCCATCACCTTGGCGGTGTTGAGCAGACTGCGGGTGGCCGCGGTCTCCTCTCGGCGACGGATGACGTTGGCCTGCGCAATCCTCTCGGCCTCCACCACCTTTGCGAGGATGGCCTTCATCTCACCCGGAAGGATGATGTCTTTCACGCCGACGCTCACCACTTCCAGACCACTGTCACGCACCCGGGCACCCATGTGCTCGGCCACGCTGCGGTCCACGGCGCCCTTGTCCTCCAGCAACTCGTCGAGGGTTCGGGTGCCCACGGCCGCGCGCAGGCCAAACTGCAATTCGCGGTACAGCCAGTCGAGCGGCTTGGCCTGCTGCGCGAACGCGGTCGCCACGTCCACGAAGCGCGCGCCCGCGTTCAAGTTGATGCGCAGCGCCACCTTGTCCCTGGTGAGAATCTCCTGGCCCGCCACCTCGACCGCCTGGATGCGCAGGTCCACAAGCTCGGTACGCAGCTCACGGTTGAACTTCCAGAACGCGTGCAGTCCCGGCTGCAGCAGGCCGTGCGCCTTGCCATCCGCGAACAGCAGGGCCACATGGTGCTGGGGCACCTGCACCGCCAGCACCTGCTCGGCACCCGCTACCTTCGTGCGGCCGGCGGCGCTGCCGAGCTGCTGAACCAGGTTGTGGGGCAATGCCAGCAGCTCGCTGATGTCCACGCGCGTCACCCGCACCTGCACGAAACCCTTCCAGTACAGCTGGCGGGTGCCGGGCGCCAAAACCTCCACCAGCACGCCGTTCTCGTAGCGCAGCCCCACCTCGCTCGCGCCAAGCAGCACATCGTGGAACTCGCGCTCCACCAGGGCCGGCTCCGCCGCGCGCAGGTAGTCCGCCAGCCGGTGCTCGAAGGCGGTACGGGCAAGCGGGAAGACCTCGAGCGTCAGCCGCTTGAAAGGATCGAAGAAGCGGTATTCGCCCGCATGCAGCACGCGCACAAAGTCGCCCTTGCGAAACAGCAGGGCGCGTTCGTCTTTCTTGACCAGAAACTCGCGAAACGGAGCGTTCATGATGTTCCCTCGAACAAAGCGGCTGGACACCAGCCATGGGCTGGCGGATGGGGCGGCGGCGGCTCCAGCCGGGCCGGCCGCGAATCCGGATTGCCAATGAGCGCCGGCCAGGGCGCTGGAAAAGCGGCGGGCATGGGCCTCCCGCCCCACAGGCGGGCCATCGCTTTGCGTGTCACAGGGGCCGGTCGTACCGCTGGAGATACGCCCATGCTGCTGGCGTGATCGCCGCCGTAGGACCCGGCTTGGTGAAACGCGCCGACGCGGCGCGAGCCTGGGGGGCGGTGCTGGCGTGCGCCGGCCCTGCGCGTGTGGCGCGCAGGCAAACGCACGACAGCCGAGGCCGTACCCTGGTGTGGCAGATGCTCCTTGCGGAGCGGAATCCCGCGGGAGTCGAACCCGCGACCGATGGCTTATGAGGCCATTGCTCTACCCACTGAGCTAGGGATGCTCTCGATCGAGGGACTCGAACCCTCACTGCGCGCCCTTGGGCGCGCGCGTCTACCGATTCGCCAGACCGAGACTGTTCACTCGACGCCCCACCGCGGTACGCGTGTCTCCAACGACAGGGGCGGGAGTACGCGCCAGGTCGTCCCGGCGCATGCCAGAAGACGAACCCGCTGTCGGCGGTTTGTCGTGAGAACTCGGGAGCACCGCGTCAAGCACGAATCCTCAATCGCGGTGGTAATCGTTGCGCCGCATGCCGTCGAAACCGACCGGTGTGCATGCAGCAGTTCTTGAAACCGGCGGCCAGAGCCGCACGGGCATGGATCCATGCGGCCGAGCTTTTCCACCAGGACCTTGCCCGTGCCGATGATGCGCAGGCCGCGCTTGACGCGGGCCTCCGTATCAGCGCCGCGCCGGCGCTTGGAGATGGCCTGCCGTGGCGGCTCGGTCTCGAAAGCAGTGTGGGATGTTCGTTTTCATGTTTGCCTCCATGGGGTCGAGGTTTTGGGTGCCGGCTTGATCAGGCGTGCCTGATGCGCCGTTCCCCGTTGCATACCGCTTCGCCAGCCAGGCGGGCCTTGGGCGCCCGGCACGCGGTGTACGCGCGCCGGGGTTCCAAAGCCCCCCGGATTACTGCAGCCGAAGCCGCGAATGCTTCGGCAGTCGGGCCGCCAGGTACTCATGTTGATCGGCAAGCACGCGCCTGTTGCTGAGCAGGAACGCCTCGTTCCTGCACGGCGAGTACGGCAGCCAGATGGGCAGCATGCCCGCCTCCTCCGGCGTCCGCGCGCCCTTCTTGCCGTTGCAGCCGCGGCAGGCGGCCAGCAGGTTCATGTAGCTGTACGCACCGCCGCGCGAGGCCGGGAGGATGTGATCCACCGTAAGCTGCGACTCCGGGAATACCTGTGCGCAATAGGCGCAGGTGTAACGGTCACGGGCAAGTACCAGCCGCCGCTGCGGCGCCGGGGTGCGGAATTCCTGTGCACACCAGCTTGCACCCGCCAGCGCGATGACTGGCCTCACGTTCATGCGCGATCGCACCCCGGTGCGCGCGTTGATGCCGCCGCGCAGCGTCCTGATGGGCGCGCCGATCTCCCACAGCACCAGGCCTCTGGCGCTGCAGGTGACGGCATCTTCCGCGCTGATCCACCGATGCGGCACGCCCGCAGCGTCGAGTCGCAGCACGGCAACCATTTCGATCTCCTCTCTTGGTTGGATGTCGTGTTCGGCCACTGCGCGCCACGAACCGAGCACGCGAGCACTTACCGCGACCGCTGCAGCCGATCCGGGCCAGGGGCGCAGGGGCGAGCACGGACAGCGTCCGATCCCGCTTCGCCTCAACCCTTGATGCACAGCACCTGCTTCAAGGTGTGCACGACTTCCACAAGGTCGGACTGCGCGGCCATCACGGAGTCGATGTCCTTGTACGCACCCGGAATCTCGTCGATCACACCTTCGTCCTTGCGGCACTCCACACCGGCGGTCTGCTCGCGCAGGTCGTCAAGCGAGAAAGCGCGCTTGGCGGCACCGCGGCTCAGGCGCCGGCCGGCGCCATGGGAGCAGGAGCAATAGGACTCGGCGTTGCCCTTGCCGCGTACGATGTAGGACTTCGCACCCATGGAGCCCGGGATGATGCCGAGTTCCCCGGCGCCCGCAGACACCGCACCCTTGCGGGTGATCCATACCCGGGCGCCGAGGTGCTCCTCGATGCAGGCGTAGTTGTGGTGGCAGTTCACCGCATGTTCCGCGGCGCCCACGGGACGCCCGAACCGTGCGCGCATCGCCTTGAGCACCGCGTGCAGCATCAGGTTACGGTTATGGGCCGCGTAGTCCTGCGCCCAACGCAGACCTTCCACATACTCCCCAAAGGCTTCGGTTCCCTCGTCGAGCCACGCCAGGTCTCGGTCGGGCAGGTGCCGCTCGCGCCGCACCGCCTCTTCGCGCGCCATGCCGATGGCGGTTTCGCCGATGGTCTTGCCCACGTTGCGCGAACCCGAGTGCAGCATGATCCACACGCCGCCGGACTCATCCAGGCAAAGCTCCACGAAGTGGTTGCCGCCGCCCAGGGTGCCGAGTTGCGCCCATACACGCGCGTGGTTGAACTTTCCGACCCGCGCCATGATGCGAAGCTTGTCGTAGCGGGCATGGAGCGCTTCGCCCCTGCGCTTGAGCGCAATGCCGAACAAGCCGTCGCCATGGGTGCTCACGGGCTGGTCGTGGGCGCTGAAGCCCACGGGCACCATGGACTCGATCGATGCGCGCAGACCCGACAGCGAGTCGGGCAAATCTTCGGCGCGCAGCGAAGTCCTGACCGCGCACATGCCGCAGCCGATGTCCACGCCCACCGCCGCCGGTATGACTGCCGCCCGCGTGGCGATGACCGAGCCCACCGTCGCCCCCTTGCCCAGGTGCACGTCGGGCATTACCGCCACGGGCCCGGCCAGGACGGGCAGCGAAGCGATGTTCCTGATCTGCGCGACGGCGTCGTGCTCCACTTCCACGCCCCGAGTCCAGGCGCGGACATTGCTCAAAGCGCTGAAATCCATGACTGTCTCCTTTGGGTTGGGGTTGGGGTTTGCCGTGGGTTCGCCCGCAGCGCGCGGAAGAGAATTCCTGTGGCCACCGATTGCTCGACGCCGGACCGCCACCCACCGGACCCGCGCGAGAGCCCGGTGAAACACAGGGAGCCATCCGGCGCTTGCGCCCCTGTGCGAGGAAGAAGGGAGCCAAATGGAGGGCCAGCGGGCCCGCGTTTCTAACCCCGCCCGTTGGGGTCGGTTCACGACCTTCGGCCGGCCACCGGCAGTGACCGGTGGAACCATGTTGGCTGCATTCGTCAGGGCACCGCCTTGGCCGCTACACGGCTGCGATGCGCTCACGAATGGCGCGGGCGCCGGGACTCGAACCCGGACTTCGAGCATGGCGTGCTCCTGTGCTGCCGCTGAACACCACGCCCGCGACTGCGCCGGGCCACGGCGCTCGGCGTGCAGGACAACAACCCCCTGCACGCCGGGATGCGCCGTGGCCCGGCTCATTGGCAATCCAGATTGTTAAGGATCTGCCTCGGAAGAGGCACCCGGCTTCCGTTGAAGCCGGGAGAAACGCGAAACCGACGGTCAGAAATGGAAACGCCCGGAGGACTTTCGTCGATCCGGGCGTTCTCGGCCACCAGGGCCTTGACAGCGAAGATGCGGCTCTAGCCCGCACCTCCACCCGGATTTAATGCAAACGGACGACCGTTGCGTCCCGCTGGCTTTATCTCGGGGCGGACGAGACCCGTCCGCGCCATCAAGCCACGGACGATCGCACCCGCCGAGCGCTCAGGGCGCGGCGACGGCAAGGCATTGGCGGATGGACAGATCATGGGCGGGTATTTGTTGGAGACAGCGCGATTTGGGTGGTGACGCTTTGAATCTGCTTCACCAGTCGTTTGTTTACCGAGCAAGAATTTTAAGATGCTAAAGCGCTTTAGCGGTGTCTGTCAACGCGCCCCGCGGCGAATGGGCGCGGCAGGCCCGCGGGTGGCAGCCTTGGCGCTGGCGTCCTGCTTAAGCAACTCGCCCTGAAGCACTTCGAGCAGGCGAGACTTGGCTGCCTGCGCGCTCATACGGTAGAGCACCTGAAAAAGCTGCAGCGCATGCCGTTCGTCCGCGTCGCGGCACTCCACCACGGGGCGCGGCTGTATCCTGGCGGGCATGGCCTCGGCAGCGGCCCGATCGACGCTGCCGGCCGGAACCCGGCATTTCGCCTCTATCTGCCGCGCCAGCTTTTCGCCGATATGGCGATGACCACTCTTGATCTGGCTCCAGTGGCTCGGGTTGACCCCGATCAGCTTCGCGAAGCTCGTCTCCAGCGAGCGGGCGCGCTCGTTGTCTTCCGCACGCCACTTGCGAGCGAAGTGATCGCGGAGCAACAACGCATTCTGGAGCCGGATGTCGGCCAACGGCATGGTCCGATGTTAATCGAATTGATCAACCCGGAGCCCATCCTCGCCGACGGATCGAGCGACGCGACCGGAGGCCGTGACGGCACGATGATGACTTTCTCCGGGCAGAACCCGCTAAGCTTCTGGCTCCCGCGACACGCCCTGACCCGATGGCGGGCAACGGCGGCATGGAAGGAGCGTTCCTTGGCCGATACTCAAAGTGATGATGCCGGAGGCCGGCAGTTCGGGTCCGACGACCGTAGCGTCGGCCGCGCGCCGGAGGCAAACAACTGCCTCCAGGTCTTGTGGGACATTGTCGCGGGCGGGGTCTATGGTCAGGGGCTCGAGGGGAATATGCGTCCGGCCTACGCTTGGTTGGGCGAGCTGGGCGGCGGGGAGTTGGTAGGCCGCTACGGCGATCCTCGCATGCTTGTCCGTCTCCAATGATCGGCGGTCGGGCAAGCCATCGCCGTTTCCCGGCCGCGGGACTGGCGCTTCTCATGGCTGGGGCAACGTTCCCAGCCCAGGCAAAGGTTTTCGAGAGCCTCAAAGCCGAGGCCCGTCCTTGCCAGCGACAGGAGGCTGCCAAACCTGAATTGGCGGGGCTGGCGCCGGCATTCAGTTCCGCCCCGACGCCTTTCGCGCACCTGGACCGCCCGGAACACGTTTCCATCGATCCGCAAGGGCGCTGGATGCTCAGCTCCACCCGGGACGTCGTATGGCTGTGGGATCTGAAGACGGGCCTTCTTGATCGCGCCCTCAAGCCGCAATTCAGACACCTGGCCAACGCGCGGGAGGGGTTTCCTGCGAACTGCGTGATACAAGCCGGTTTTTCCGCGGACGGCGGCATCATTTTTGCGGCGGATTCCACGGGCATCTATCGCTGGCGCCGTGAATCGCTGGAGAAGCCGGCATGGACAAATGTCCCCGCGACGCTCAGGCACGGGAGCGCTTACCGTCCGTTCATGAACTTCGGGGCCACGTTCTGGGAATACGTCGAGGTCGATCACGTGCGCTATGCCGTTGCCCCAGACCAGCGCCTCATCGCCGTCAGCGGGCCGGTCAAGGGAGAGACCAACGAGCGGTTGCTGCAACTGCTCGACGGGACGGGTCGCAAAGTCCACGCGGTCACCTTGCCCTTCGTGCCGTCCGCGCTGGCATTCACGCGCGCCGGCGATCACGTGCTGGCTGCCGGCGTTGAGGTCGGTTTTAGAGGGTACAGCATCGTGGTGAGCTGGATCCCGGTGCGGCCCGTTGGGTTGGGCGTCCTGACAAGATCCTTGCGGCCAACCCGGACTGTGCGCGTTCCCGGCAGGGATTCGCCTCGGGCCATTGTCCCGGGTTCGACGGACGATCGGTTGGTGCTGCTGCTTGCAGGGAAGTTGCTTTTGGTGGGCGGTGACGCGGCATCGCCCCCGCAGGAAATCAATGCCCCCGCCATAGCCGGAGAGCCGCTTGCGAACTGGCTGGCCGTGGATCAGCAGGCGCGTTTTGTGGTGACCCACGAGCAGGCGGATCGGCGCTGGGGTTTGCCCCAGTGGGGCTTGGTCCTGCTCGACGCAAGCGGCGGCCGGCGGGCGGGCCCAACCACGCCGCTGGCAGGCGGGGCCGAGTTCGTGCTGCCCACCCCGGACGGCAAAGGTCTTGTCGCGTGGCCCAGCGAACACACACGCGATGCGGTGCTGGTCGATTCCACCAATGGGTCTTGGGGCGGCCTGGTACCCGGGTCCGGCGGCGCCAGGGTGCGAGCCGCCTTCAACGCTGCCGGCGACCGGCTGTTCGTTGTCCGACACGACCACCACAACCTGCGGGAGGGACAGCTGCTGGCCTACGCCGTTAACGGCTCGGCATTTCGTTTGCTGCGAAGGGCAAACATCAGTAGTACCCAGGACACGGAGATCGCCGTGTCGCCCGATTCGCGCTGGCTGGTCCTGATTACAGACCGACAACCATATCTTGGCGCCGAGTTGAACAGAGGCGGCCATGTCGAAGTGCGTGACGCGGAGGATCTGGGCGTTGTCACGACACTGGCGGCGCCAGCCGACGCGTCTTGGTACCTGCTGCGCCGCCCTTCGTTTGCCTGCGGCATGCCGGCGGTGTTCTGGTACGCCCAGGCATGGGCTAGCCACCAGAGCGGTGATGAAACCCTCGATCGGGCCGAGTTGGTGCGCGTTGACCTTTCGACCGGCCGTCGGCAAGCCTTCGAGCTTGCCGTTGCGAACCCCGACGCCTCAAAACAGCGGCAAGAGCCTGCCTTCGTCGACTCTCTGGGCGGATGGATGCTTGATGACTACCTTAGCGTCCACTCGTTGTTCATTCGGGAGCGGTGGTGGCTGATGGCCTACGATCACCGAATCAACCGCTTCGTGCGCCAACTGGGCGCACCGCCCAGCGAGGGTCTGTTTCTGGACACGTCCCGGTCACCCTGCGGGCGTATTGCGGCCTTTGCGAGCGGCAATGCAGAGCGAAGCAGAGCCACCGCGTTGATGTTGTCACCGCAGCGGGACGGCGCTCGCAGTGTGCGCTTGGAGTCTCCTGGTTGCGGCGCGATTCGCAGCGTGGGGTTTTCCGAGGCCCCGCCCGCTGTCTACGCGGCTTGCGCGAGCGGCGCTGTGATCGGTTGGCGGTTGCCGCAGCAGCAATGACTGGGGCGGCGTAGCCCGCAACCACTAGCGCCAGGCGCCTGGCCTGAAGTGGCCGTTCACCGGCCGCGCACTGTCTCCTTCAACGACCGTGATTCGGCACGGCCCTTCCTTCGGTGACTGGGAGAACTCTCCGTGCGATGATCGCCGCTCTGTTCACGCGCTCGGAGCCCACCGTGATTGACCTCTACCTCGCCGCCACCGCCAACGGCCTGCGCGCCGCCGTCGCCATGGCCGAATGCGGCCTCGACTTCACCCCGCGCCGCATCGACCTGATGACGGGCGAGCAGCGCTCACCGGAGTTCCTGAAGCTCAATCCGGCGGCGCAGATCCCGGTGATGGTTGACCACGAAGGCCCCGGCGGCGCGCCCCTCACCGTGGCGCAGTCCGGCGCCATCATGCTGTACTGCGCCGAGAAGACCGGCCGCTTCCTGCCCGCGGCGCTGGACCGCCGCGCCGAGGTGCTGGAGTGGTTCATGATGGGCGCCACTGACGTGGCCGCCACCAGCGGCGCCATTTTCCAGCTGGACGTGCGCGCACCCGAAAAGGTGGAGGCCATCACCCAGCACTTTCGCAAGCGGCTGCTGGGCTTCTTCGCCGTGGCAGACGCCCGGCTGGCAGGGCACGAGTTCCTGGCGGGCGAGGTCTCCCTCGCCGACTTCATGCTCTATCCCAACTACCACGCCCGCAAGGCACTGATCGACGCCGCCGGAGGCTTTGCCCACCTGCACCGCTGGGGCGCGGCCATGGCGGCGCGGCCGGGGGTGGCGAAGGGCATGGCGGCAGCGGCGTGAGCCGCGGCCGCGGTCACGGGCCCCGCGCCGACGCCTTCAGCCCTTTCGCTTGGGCCCCATCCGCCTAGCGCCAGTCACCCCGCAGGGCGAGAATCGTCCGCTGCAGTCCCTCAGGCGTCACGGCCTCAGCAGGCATGGGCGCGCCCACCACCAGCCCGATCCGGCGAAAGGGCACGAAGCGCCAGGGCTTGGACATGGCGGCGCCGTCCTTGCGCGAGAAGAACGACCCCCACAGCCCCTGCAGGGCCATGGGCACCACCAGCACCGGAGCGGCCTCGAGAATGCGCTTCACGCCGGGCCGGAAGGGGTAGAGCTCGCCGGTGTCCGTGATGCGGCCCTCGGGGAAGATCCCCACCACATCGCCGCTGCCGAGGGCCCGGATGATCTCGGCAATGGCGTTTTCGGTCATCTTCGGGTCTTCCTTCGCGGAGGCGATGGGAATGGCGCGGCTGGTGCGAAACACGAAGGAAAGCACCGGCAGCCGGAAAATGCGGTGGTCCATGACGAAGCGGATGGGCCTGCGGCAGACGGCGGCGATCACCAGCGCGTCCACGAAGCTCACGTGGTTGGCAGCGATCAGCACCGGCCCCTCTTCGGGAATGTTCTCCAGCCCGGCCTTCTCCAGCCGATACACCGAGTGGATCAGCAACCACACGATGAAGCGCATGAGGAACTCGGGCACCAACGTGTAGATGTAGAGCGCCACGGCGGCATTGAGCAGCGCGGTGACCAGAAACAGCTCCGGGATGGAAAGCCCGGAGTGCAGCAGGCCGGCCGCAAGCGCCGCCGCCACCACCATGAAAAACGCATTGATGATGTTGTTGCCGGCGATGATCCGCGAGCGGTGACTGGGCTCGCTGCGGGTCTGCACAAGCGCGTAGAGGGGCACGATGTAGAAGCCGCCGAACAGGCCGACGAGCGCAAGGTCCGCGACAATCCTCCAGTGGCCCGGATCGGCAAGAAACGCCTCCATGGCCACCGGGCCGTGGGCGACGTGACTCGAGGCCGCCCACCACAGGTCGATGCCGAACACCGTCATCCCGATGGAGCCGAAGGGCACCAGGCCGATCTCCACCTTGTGGCCGGAGAGACGCTCGCACAGAAGAGATCCCGCGCCGATGCCCACGGAGAACACCACCAGCAGCAATGTCACCACCTGCTCGCCCGCCGCGAGGATATTGCGGCTGAAGTTGGGGAACTGGGTGACGAACATGGCGCCATAGAACCAGAACCACGAGATGCCGAGGATCGAGAGGAACACCGTCCTGTTGCGGCGCGTGAACGCGAAATTGCGCCAGGTCTCACTAACGGGGTTCCAGTTGATGCGCAGGCCGGGATCGGCGGCCGGCGCCTTCGGGATCCAGCGCGACAGCGTGATGCCGGCCGCCGAGAACGCCAAGGCCGAAAGCGCCACGCCCCAGATGCCCCAGCCGGGCTGGGTGATCATCCAGCCGCCGTAGATCATGCCCACGAGGATGGCCACGGACGTGCCCATCTCCACCAGACCGTTGCCGCCCAGGATCTCATCGGAGCGCAGGTGCTGCGGCAGGATCGCGTATTTCACCGGCCCGAACAGCGCGCTCTGCGCGCCCCCCAGGAACAACGCCGTGAGCAGCAACGGCAGGCTCTTGAGCAGCAGTCCGGCCGCACCGAGCGCCATGCAGGCCAGTTCGATGCCCACCGTGATGGTGATGAGCGCGGACTTTTCGAACTTGTCGGCAATCTGCCCCGCCGTGGCGGAGAACAGGAAGAAAGGCAGCACGAACAGCGCCTGCGCGAGGTTCTGAAGCGTGTCGGAGGACATGCTGGTGAACGACGCGGTCTGGTAGGCCAGCAGGATCACCAGCGCCTGCTTGAACACGTTGTCGTTTAGCGCCCCCAGGAACTGGACACCGAAGAACGGCCCGAAACGGCGCTCGCCCAGCAGCCGGAACTGACTACGTTCGCTCATGGACCCTGACCTCCCCACTGAAGTTGGACGATCGCGCTACCGAGAAATTATTCCTTTTGCAGCACCAAGCGAATCCGGAGGGGCATTTGGCCAAACAAATCCGGACTGCCACCGTGAGATCGATCAGAAAGCGCGCTCTCGCGCCCGTGGCAATACGAGTGGCGTCAACCGCTCCCGCCACCATTCATCCTGGGCCCATGGCCTGCCAGGAGAGAGAATCCATCGCCAAGATCCTACTTTAGAGGCTCGGGCTCAGCCGGATTCTTCCTAAAGAGGTCTACAAGCCGCTCGAATTCATCAACATACCTCTTTATACGTTGCGCATCTCTTGAGGAATTCAAGAACGGCTTCCCCTTACCCAATATCATTACATCCGCGTCATTCAAGGTGCCCGCCCGCAGGGACACGAATGGTCGCAAGTAATCGCACTCGACTTGACGCGGAAGTCGGGCGGCGAGCCATGCAATCTGCTCGAACCGGAACAAACGGCTGCTGAAGTTGAGGAACTTCAAGTTGGGTAGAAGGGAAATCGGTGAAACTTGTCCATCATCGATCTTCGTTGGGTTGAGGGACAGATTCACCAGGGACTGAAGTGATGCAATCGGAATCAAGCTAACAATGCTCGTTTTCCCGCTTGGCGAGTTTCCAAACGAAAGATGTTCCAGGCCCTCCGCGGAAGATAAGTCACCCAAGTCCCGGAGTCGCGTGAAGTCCGAGAATTCAAGCGACTTTAGCTTTGGTGTCTTGTGCATATCCCAGAATCGGATCGCCTTTGTGTTCCAGAAGAAACGAATGCTCTCGATTTGCGAGAGGTCTTCAAGAGGAGTGAGATCTTCGACTCCCGGACACTTCCAAAAGAAGATGCTCCGGAAACGATTTCCGTATTGAGCCACAAGATACTCGAATGTGTCCTGCCGCAATCCGCTCACTTTGAGGCTGTCGGCATTGAACGAGTCAATATTGTCGATAATCTCCGTTGTGATCCGCCCCCCCGACAGGGCCGAGTCCACCAGATGAATGCAATCAACATCTTGCTTCATTTCGCCCTTCCCTCCGTGTTTTATCTTCCAAACCGGCGGCACTATGCCGCCTTTCTCTGTTCATGCTGAGCGCTGATCCAGACGCCCCGTGGCGATCGCCGAGGCGGTTACCAACATGGTTGCCATTGGGAAGCGAGAGGCGCCTGGTGAAGTGCGGGGGTCGCTACCAAGTTCTCTGCAAGGGCCTACAGTGCAAGCAACCAAGGCGGGGCTGGTGTGCGAAGGACGTCCCGCAGACACAGGCCCTCACATGTCAAACAACTCAGCGCTTCATCCCAAGTTCGTTTAGCCTCTGTTCCCGAATCTTCCGGCGCCAGACATCTACGGTCCCAGACTCTATTGCTGCCAGCGCATCCGTCAGCGCGTCGACCTCATCCTGGCTCCTTCCATGTTCATTACTGCGCCACCCGGGATATCCACTGCTGTAGACCACCGGAGCCTTTCTCGCGAGGGCGTCGCGAAGATAGATTCGCGCGAGTTCAACGTCACTGCGCGCAATAGCTGCAAACGCAACCGCAATGCCGCTATCGAACCAGGCCCCTTCATACTTTGAGATGGAGTCAATTTCGTCAAACCATAAAAATGCGGAAAGCCGGAGATTGTCAAGCATTGCCTCCGCAGCCGCCTTGCACGCGTCACGATCTTCTGGGTACCAGCTTGCACCAAGCCGTCCCCCGGCATGATGGGTATGCAATGATGTCACTGGATCTTCGACAAGGTGAACTGAAAAATAAGCATAGATCACTTCCCCTCGTCCCCAACGGCCGAATTCGAAACTGATGTGGTCGATCAACGGGCCACGCAAACGGTTGAAGCTCATTTTTTCAGCCGGTACAAAGCCCGAATTCGAAAGCCACGGTTCAATCACATTCCGGATCGCGTTTCTTGTCGGATCCTTAAGCTGCCGAACTTGTTTCATACAGAAATCCTAAGTCGTTGCGCTCGATGTTCTTCCAGGTTCCTGCCTCCACGACACGCACTCGTTGAGGCAGTGATAGCAGGCTGAACGTAGCTTCGGCTTCGCCCGGGGGGTCCTTGCAGATGTCAAACCTTTCGGTATTGTCGTTGCTCGAAGCCGCTCGAAGAGCCCGGCTGTCATGCACCAAGAGGCGGAGCCAAGCATTTGCTTCGTCATGCTTCTCCTGGGCTGTAAGAAGATAGACCTTTTCCATTGAAGGCGCACATCGGAGGTGAAAGTCAACGTATTCGTTCTCCGATTGAATTTGAGTCCATCGGTATTGATCAATATCTTGAAGTGCTGTACACAAACTTCTGGATGCTTTGGGGAAGTGACTGCTCTTGGTAATTGGGTACACACCGGTGCTTGGCGCAACCACGGCTGCTTCCGTCTTCCCTCGTCCAATTAGAAGGCCGGGGGCGAGGTCCAATGCCTCACCAAAGTGAAACCCAATGTGATTTCCGTCTGTCCTCGCTCCATCGTCACCCTGCCTCAGAGACTTTATGACCAGTTTGAAGTAGTGAAGGAGGTGCCCCTTCCTTCGAAAAAATCGAACGCCATCATTTGTGCTGAAGCCAAGCTGACGAAAAGTAGCGTCGATGAACGGCAGGAGATCGCCGCAAATGGAACGGAGCTCATCTCCAACGACTTGATCTGATGAGGAAAACACCTGAGACCCTCCGTTGATTTCACACGAGCTTGATGGTGCGCAGCCGGTGGCCCTGGTTCGGTTTGGCGCTGAATCTCCGCGCCGCTTCCGGGATCGGTCCGTGCCGAGACAAGCTCTGGCGGTTGTGAACTGAGCTCGCGGCAGGCGAAAAAGCAACCGCGTCCCGAGCGTCCCGAACCCTAAAGAATGCAACTTTTAAAGCGCGAGGCCGTAGCATGACTCACTCCGTTGGAGCAGGGTACGAGAGTTCAGCCGAGCTGTGCGGTTTGCGCATTGCCTCGGGGGATGGAGGCTGCTGCCTCGAAGTTTATCGCGACTCTGACGACCCGCATCACTTCCTGGTTCGACTCACACTGGGGGGGATCAAGGTGGAAAACGATGCCGTTGCGTTTGTCGAGAAGCGAAAGTTTTGTTCCGCTCTCAGGGGTCTCCACTCGTCCATGGCTGGCCGTGCGGTGCTTCGCGGCACCGATGACGTGGAAATCTCGCTGCAGCCCGACGGGGGTTCCGGAGCCTTGGAATTGCGCGTTGTTATTGCACGGCACTTCACGGCATCAGCATCCCGAACCGGGCGGGATCTGCCGGCACGCATATCCCTTGAAGGGGGATTCAGTGTTCCCGGCGAGGACGTGTCGCGCGTGGTGCGGGATCTTGAAGCGATGTTTGACGACGCCGCGTAGCCACGGCGAGCGGGTGAGCGACACCCGTCTGGCGTGACTCGATGCGTCACGGCCGCCGGCAAAGGCAAGCCGGTCCAGGCGCTTCGTGGGCGTCTGTTCCCGCCCGGGTGCGCCGTCACCAACGGCTGGACACTCCAAGGCCTGCATGTCGTCGTTGTAGAGCGCTTGCGCCTCGCCGCCGCGACGCCTGGAAATCTCCCCAGGGTGGCGCGTATCAAACGCGTCTTGCCAGTTTCCGGGGGCCCTGCAACACCAGCACCGTTTCATCAGCCGCCAGGTAGCGCTCGATGAAGCGGTTGATGCCACCCTCCCCATCCGGATACTCCTCGTCCAGGAGAACGTCGTCGGCCAACTCCTCGATACTCGCACTCTCCAACTCGCCGCGGCCAGTCAGGAAGTGCCAGTCGATTGAGAACATTGGCTCGACGATGCGGCTGTCCCGCACCGGCGACAGGATGGACTCCCGCGCCTGTTCGGCCGCTGCTGGCGTGCGGGACCAGATGCTGAAGTGCACGAGCAATAGGTTTTCTTGCGACTCCCACGACCCATCCCAAACACTTCCTCACTGTCGAGGAGCAAAGCGTTGGCCTCAAGTCGCTCGGCCTGAAAGCCGAGGTCCAGGGCGATTCTGTCGAAAAGCCCGTCCAGGTCGGTCCTCGCAGCGAACCGAAGCCGCAGGTGGATTGGGTAGCGAGCCGCGCCCGCCGCTACGGCACTGGCAAAACGCGACTTGAGGATGAGCTCAGGGAGGCCTTATACCTGCTCTGTGGCTGATGCGACAAAGGTATCCATGACCGTCAAAACTCCCTGTGTGCTGGCATGTCGTAACTCCCCGAAGTATGCGGTTCATCGCGCCGGCCATTGCCAGCGTGGCATGTCGTCGTCGATGTGAAGATCCATCACAGTCTGCCCGTGCGCCTTCGCAAGGCGAATCGAGTTACAGCCGCTGTGGCGCTCGAGGGCGGCGACGAGCCTAGACGCATGCGTGACAACGACGATCTGCGATCTGCTTGATGCCTCCACGATCAGGCGCCCCAGTGAAGGCAGCAAATCCGGATGCAAGCTGGACTCGGGCTCGTTCAGCACCATGAGTTCAGGAGGTCGGGGGGTCAGCAGGGCAGCGACCCAAAGGACATAGCGAAGGGTCCCGTCAGACAGTTCTCCCGCCCTCAAGGGCCGAAGCAGGCCGGGCTGAGTCAATTCGACTTCAAAGCGGCCGTCCGCGTTGAGGATATTGACGGACGAGCCCGGAAACGCGTCGTCGATCGCCTGTTCCACCGCATCAGCGTCGCCAATCTCTCGAATGGTCTGCAACGCCGCTGCAAGGTCACTGCCGTCATGGGACAACACTGGCGTGTGCGTGCCGATTTGTGGGCGCCGCGAGGCGGCGTCGGCATCGGATCGAAAGTAGTCATAAAAACGCCAGGACCGCATTTTCTCCCTCAGTGCAATCATTTCGGGAGCGCGAACGGGGTCCGCGCAACGGGCCACCATGCTTTCAAAGTCCGGAAGATGCTGTGACAGGGTGTGCCACTCGGTTCCTTCGCCGCGCGCTCTTGTCAGGGGGCCAGTGCGGTCAACCAGAATCGCGGCAGGGCGCAGCACAGGGCCGCTCCAGATGCACTCGCGCTTGATGACGGGGTCGAGGTTGAACGCCGATCTGGCATCTGGACCCTGCGGCGGCAAACCAAGCTCGAGAGAATAGGACAGGTCGTCTGCGGCGAAGCCGAGACGCAAGCTCACGGGATTCCTGCGTCGGGCGCCCGGCGGGGGGCGTTCGCTGCGGGTTGGAGAAGCACTTGGGGACTCGGGCCCAGCCCAGAGCGTCGACTGCAATCC
>Ga0209985_10002417_pt1 | contig 16889 bp, 16 predicted proteins | sample NOAtaG_FD_187305 | JGI IMG/M metagenome (GOLD analysis project Ga0209985, IMG submission 187305) | Freshwater lake microbial communities from Lake Erie, under a cyanobacterial bloom - NOAA_Erie_Diel6S_1000h metaG (SPAdes) (version 2) | ecosystem: Environmental > Aquatic > Freshwater > Lake ...
CCGGGACGGCCGTCGCCGCGCGGCATGTCGCTACGGGTTACGCCCTACGGGCTTCACCCTTCGCGACCTGCCGCGCACTGAAGGACTTACACCACTTCCTGGGACATCAACCGCATTTCGATCACAGGTAAGACGCCGTGGCCATGCGACAAGCTGTTCGCCCTAGAGGCCAATCTGGCGCCCTGCACCAGATCAACCCTGTTCTTGCTCGCACTGCAGGCAGCAGTCGGTCCTCAGTGACCACTCTTGGCCGGCAGTATCAGTTCGACACCTTGAGGCGATCGCTTGCAACCCGCTCAACGCCACCAACTGATCTCTGGCACTGGTAACGGACTCGCCGTTGCCCAAGCCCCTCGCGGCGCAGTAGCTGAAGCGGGTGCGAGCCGCCCGGTCCGCCCGCCGGCAACGGCTGACGGAGAATCCACCCATCCCGTCCAACCCGGAACAAGATGGAAAAACTGCTCGCCAGCGTCGGCTCGCTGCTCTACGGCATGCGCTTCACGATGCTCTTCTTCTACGTGGGGCTGGTCGCGATCATCATCGGCATCCTCGGCAAGTTCCTGGTCGAGACGGTCAAGCTGATGCAGACCCTGCTGTTCGGCAACCTCGAGAAGATCGAGCTGATCATCAAGGTGCTGGAACTGGTGGACATGACCATGGTCGCGCAGCTGGTCTGGGTGGTGGCGCTGGCGGGCGTGTCGCTGTTCGTCACCACGGGGCACTTCGACAGCAAGGACATCAAGAAGCCCGACTGGCTGGACCACGTCAACACCTACAACCTCAAGCTCAAGCTGGCCTTCGCGATCATCTCGATCTCGGGTGTTCATGCGCTGAAGACCTACCTGAGCGGCGACTTGAGCCTCGAGAACATCCAGGTGCTGACGATGGTGGCGGTGATTCACTTCACCTTCGTCCTTTCGGCCATCGGCATCTCGTTCGCCGAGCGTCTGACTCGCGAGAAGCACTGAGCGGCCGGCGTCGAATCGGCAACCGGACAGGCAACCAGACAGTTGCCTTTTTAGCGATTGAGAGGCATCATGCAACCTCATGGTTGCGCCTTTTCCTGCCGAACCCGCCCTGGACCGCCTGCTGCGGGCGCTGGCCGACCGGACGCGGCGCGGGTTGCTCGACCGCCTGCGCGACACGCCCGGGCTGACGCTGTCGGCGCTGCACGACGGCTTCGGCCACAGCCGGCAGGCCCTGTCCAAGCAGCTGGCGGTGCTTGAGGACGCGGGCCTGGTGGTCCCCGTCTGGCGCGGGCGCGAGAAGCTTCACTTCCTGGACCCGGCGCCGCTGCACGCCTTGCCGGCCCGCTGGGTCACGGCCTCGGCGGCTGAAGACGCGGCTGCGCAGTCGGCCCTGGGCCGGGCCTTGTCGGCTGCGGCTTCACACCCGGGCCGTGCGGCAGCGGCTGACGGCCGGCCGGATGCCTTGCTCGATCGGCTGCTGAGCCCACCGGGCCCGGGCCTGGCCGGACAGCCGGTGCTCGACTCCAGTGGCCTGGCTGCGGCGCGGCTGTACCTGGCCCAGACGGCCGAGGCCGTCGAGCAGTTGCGCGACGCGCTGGATGCAACCCAGGGCTATGACAAGCCGCCGGGTGGCGGCTTTTCGCTGGCCGAACACCTGTGGCACCTGGCGGACATCGAGACCCTGGGCTGGCGCCTGCGCTTCGAGCGCATCCTGGCCGCGCCGGGAGCGCGGCTCGCGGGTGTGGACGGCGACCGGCTGGCCCTCGAGCAGCGCTACCAGCAGCGACCCTGGCGTGGCGCCGCGCGTCGCTTCGTGGCCCAGCGCCGCGCCAGCCTGGTGGCGCTGGCGCGCTTTGACGACGCGATGCTGCAACGCGCCGTGGTGTTTGCCGGCGCCCGCACCAAGGCCGGCGCGGTGCTCGCCGCGGCCGTCGCGCACGACCTCGAGCACCGGACCGAAATGGCCGAACGTTGGCAAGACCACCAACGGGCCCAGCGCTGAACCCCCGCCAACCTCTGACACGGAGCCGCCCATGCACCCAACGCCCCCCGACACCGCCGAGTTCGGCGCCGGCCTGGCCTTGTCCGACTTCACCCACCTGGGCTGGGACCAGCACGACAAGCAGCCCGCGGCCCTGGCCGCCGCGTTGCGCCAGCGCATGCCCACCCTGCCCGCCGACGCCGACGGCGCCGCGGTCATCGGACTGGCCGAGCACCTGGCCCTGGCGCATCTGCATGACACGTCAACGTTGGCGGCGCTGCTCGACAGCCTGCCCGCCGAACTGAGCGTCCATGCGGACACCGCGGCCGCTGTGGCCAAGGCGCGCTGGGCTCAGGCCGTGACCGCCGACCGCGAGCCGCCGCCGGGACTGGCCGACGCGCCCCGCTGGCGGGCCTTGCAGAACGTCTGGACGCATCGCGTCGCGCAAGGCCGTGCCATCGAAGCAGCGGCGCAGCTGACGCATGAAGTGGCCGCCGCCTTGGCCCACCCGGAACCGGCAGCGCGCCGCGCCCTGGCCGCCACGTGCAACAACCTGGCGCTGGGGCTGCGCGAGGGCCCGCGTGGCGACCCGGCCGTTGACGCGCTGATGCTCGGCGCCGCCGGCGCGTCACGCGACATCTGGGCCGGCGTGGGCACCTGGGTCCACGTCGAACGTGCCGACTACCAGCTCGCCCGCTGCCACGCCGCGCTCGGCCAGGGCGACGAGGCCCGCGCCTTTGGCCAGGCGGTGCTCGATGCGCTGCAGGCCCACGCCGACTCGCCCGAGGCCGATGACTTCGAGTGGTTCTTCGGCCACGAGGCCATGGCCTGGGCATGCCGCGCCGCGGGCGATGCCGGGGCTGCTGCCGAGCAGCGTGCACTGATGCAGGCGCGGTGCCCGAAGGTGGCCGACGCCGAGTTGCGCAGCTGGTGCGAGCAGGCGCTGGCCGGCTACGACGGCGCCAGCTGAGGCGCTGCGGTACTGGCCTTCAGGCGGCGCGCAGACAGTCGACGATCTTCATCCGCGCCGCGCGCCAGGCCGGCACGAAGCCGCCGATGAAGCCCATGACCAGCGCAAACAGCAGCGACTGCAGCGCGATGGCCGGCGTCAACGTGAACTGGAAGGCCAGCTCGGAGAAGGTCGCGAAGTTGGTGGTGGACACGCTCACGGCCTGCATCAGGGTCGCGGCCAGCAGGCCCAGCACACCGCCGGCCAGGGCCAGCAGCAGCGACTCGGCCAAGAAGGCCAGCAGCACCGCCCCGCGGCGAAAGCCCAGCGCGCGCAGCGTACCGATCTCGCCGATGCGCGAGGCGACGGCGCCGAACATCGTGATCGTCGCGCCGACCACCGCGCCGATCGAGAAGATGGCCGCCAGGCCCAGGCCCAGGACGCGGATGAAGTTGGCCAGCGACTCGCTTTGCTCGGCATAGAAGCGCTGCTCGCGCTTGGCCTCGAGCGTCAGGCGCGGGTCGGTGTCGATGCGCTCGCGCAGCGCATCGAATCCCTCGGGGTCCGCGAGCCGGAAGATGACGCTCGAGTAGTTCTGTCGCCGGAAGGCCTGCATCAGCGCATCGGCGTCCATCCAGAGCTCGGAGTCGAAGCCGCTGCGCCCGGCGTCGAACAGGCCGACGACCGTCCAGTCGCGTCCCCCGAAGCGCAAGGTCGCGCCGAGCTGCACGCCCTCGAAGCCCTCGGCGATCGCTCGGCCCGCGATCACCTCGTTGGTGCCCGGCCGGAACAGGCGACCCTGCACCAGCCGCACCTGCGGCCGCAGCAGCAGGCCGGTGGCGCCGGTGCCGCGCATGGTCACGTTGCTGGGCTTGCCGGTGCCACGCTTGGGCAGGTTGTTCAGCACCACCGGCTCCTTGCTCGCGAGCGGCTGGCCCGCCGCGTCGAGCGCGATGCCGGGCAGGGTCTCGATGATCGCGGCCTGCCCGCGCGAGATGCCGCTGTTGATCTCGGCCCCCGCGCCCTTGCGCAGCACGATGGTGTTGTCGGGCTGCCCGGTCGCGACGAGCGTGGCGCGGATGCCCTCGCTCATCATCAGAACGGTCGCGAAGACGTAGACCACCAGCGCCATGCCGGACGCGGTGAGCAAGGTCGTCACCCGCCGCACCCACAGGTTGCGCACGACGTAGGACATCGGCACCGCGTTCATGGTGTCGGCGCCCTCAGGCCACGTGGCGCAGGCCGGACACGATGGAGATGCGGCTCATCGTGAAGGCCGGCCAGGCCGCCGCCACCGCACCCACGAACAGCGCCACCACCAGTTGCAACAGCAAGGTCGTCTCCGAAACCCTGAACACCGGGAACAGCGAGCTCGTCGCTCCGGCAAAACCAGCCGCCAGCGGCAAGGTCAGCGCCATGCCCAGCAGGCCACCGAGCACCGCAATCAGCAGGCTCTCGCCAAACAGCAGCCGGACGACGAACGACGGCGGAAAGCCCAGCGCCTTGAGCGTGGCGTATTCGGCCAGTCGCTCGCGCGCGGTCATCGCCATGGTGTTGGCCATGACCGCCATGATGATCACGATGACGATGAAGCTCACCGCCTGCAGCGCCAGCAGGATGGCCTCGCTCATCGCGACGAAGCCGAGCTGGAAGGCCTTTTCGGTTTCGGTCAGCGTCTCGGCCAGCGAGTTGCGGAACTGCGCGTCGATGCGCTGCGAGATCGTCGCCGCGTTGGCCGGGTCTCGGATGCCGACCACGAACACCCCCACCGTGTCGCCGCGGCCCCGGCTGCGGGCCTTCATCGTCTCGTTGATGAAGGCCCACTGGATCAGCATCTGGTTCTCGTCGGTGCCGGCGTCGGCACCGTCGTAGATCCCACGCAGAACGAAGCTCCAGGTCCCGGCGTAGATCGTGCCGCGCATCGCGATCGTGTCGCCGAGCTTCCAGCCGTGCTTGTCGGCCAGCTTGCGGCCGACGACCACGCCCTGGCGGTCGCGAAACCAGGCCAGGCGCTGCTCGTCGCTCAGCCGGTACTCCGGGTACAGCGCCAGGTAGCTCGACGGGTCGACCGCAAACTGCGGAAAGAAGTTGCGTGGCTCGATGTAGATGCCGCCGAACCAGTTGCTCCAGCTGATCGAATCGATGCCGTCGACCGCGCGCAGGCGCTCGGCATAGGCCAGCGGCAGCGGCACCGTCAGCGACGTCGCACTGCGCGTCACCAGCCGTGTGCTCGAACTGGCCTCGGCGCCGGCGTACCAGGCCTCGACGATGGTGCGCAGCATGCCGAAGGCCACCACCGCGACGACCAGGCCCAGCATCGTCAGCAGCGTGCGCAGGCGGTGCCTGAACGCGTTCTTGAGCAGCAGGCGCAGGACGAACATGGCTCAGCCCGGCAGCGGGGCGGCCGCCATGCCATCGTCGACGAGCACGCCCTTTTCCAGGTGCACCAGCCGGCGCGCCCGCGCCGCGGCCTTGGGGTCGTGGGTCACCATCACGATGGTCTTGCCCAGCTCGGCGACCAGCCGCGACAGCAGCGCCAGAACCTCCTCGCCGGTGCTGCGGTCCAGGTCGCCGGTGGGCTCGTCGGCGACGATCAGCGTCGGGTCGGTGACGAGCGCCCGTGCGATCGCCACGCGCTGCTGCTGGCCGCCGGAGAGCTCGTTCGGGTAGTGGTCGGCGCGATCGGACAGGGCCACCAGCTCGAGCGTCTGGCGCACGCGCTCGCGCCGCTCGCGCGACGTCAGTCCGGTCAACAGCAGCGGCAGCTCGACGTTGTCGAAGGCCGTCAGCACCGGCATCAGGTTGTAGAACTGGAAGATGAAGCCGACATGTTCGGCCCGCCAGTCGGCCAGCGCGCCCTCACCCAGCGTGCCGATGTCGATGCCGGCGATCTCGATCGTGCCGGCACTGGGCTTGTCGATGCCGGCCAGCAGGTTGAGCAGCGTGCTCTTGCCCGAGCCGCTGGGGCCCATCAGCGCCACGAAGTCGCCCGCGCGGACATCGAGGTCGATGCCTTGCAGCACCGGGATGTCCTGCTCGCCGCGGCGGTAGTGCTTGTGCAGGCCGCGGATCCGGATCAGCGGCACGGCGTCGGCCAGGTCCTGCATCAGCGCCCCGCCACCGCCACGCGTGCGCCCGCGGCCAGCTGCGGCGGCGGCGCAAGCACCAGCCGTTCGCCGGGCTTGAGCGATGCGCCCGGGATCTCGAGCGCGTCGCCCAAGGTCCGGCCGGGGGTCACCGTCACCGCCTCGACGGTGTCGCCCTGGCCGATGCGGAAGACGAGCTTGCGGCCGTCGCGCTCGACGACGGTCCTGGGGTTCACGGCGGTCACGGGTTGCAGGTCGGCCTCAGCCGGTCGCTGCGACAGGAAGGCGACCTTGGCCGCCATCTCGGGCAGGATCCGCGGATCGAGGCTCTCGAAGCGGATCTTGGTCATCACGGTCGCCTTGGCGCGGTCCACCGTGGGCACGATGCGCACGACGCTGCCGCGAAAGCGCGCCCCAGGCAAGGCATCGAGCGTCACCTCCACCGGCTGGTCGACCTTGATCCGGCCGACGTTGCTCTCGGAAACATCGGCCTCGACCTCGAGCGTGGACAGGTCGGCCATCACGACCACCGCCCCCTGCGAGCCGGCGGCGCTGGAAAACGGCGTGATCATGTCGCCAATGTTCGCGTTCTTGACCAGCACGACGCCGTCAAACGGGGCCCGGATCTCGGTGTTCGCCTGGTTGACGCCCTGCACCTTCAGCTGCGCTGCGGCCAGGCCCTGCGCCGCCTGCGCGGCGGCGACGCCGGCCTGGGCCGACGCCAGCGCCGCGCGCGCCGCCTCCGCGCGCCGCTTGGCTGCGTCCACCGCCTGGGCGGAGACAAAGTTCTGCGCCTGCAAGCCCAGCACGCGCTGCAGTTCGGCGTCGGCGTTGCCCTGCTCGACGCTGGCCTGGCGGACGCCGGCTTCGGCCTGCTTCAGCCCGGCATCGGCCTGGCGCACGCCGGCCTGGGCGGCCAGGGTGGTGGCCGCAACCCCCGCGGCGTCGAGCCGGCCAATCAACTCGCCCGCCTTGACGACGCTGCCTTCTCGCACCCGCAGCTCCACCAGGCGGCCGGTGGCATTGGTGGCCACCGACGCCCGCCGCTGCGCGACCACGTAGCCCGACGCCGACAGCTGCGCAAACTGCGCCGACGGCCAGGCCTGCATCACGCTGCTGGCCTGGACCTCGGGCACCCGGCCACGCGCAAAGAACGCAGCGACGGCCAGCAGCACGACGATCGCCACGATCCATGGCCACCAGCGCCGCCGTCGACGCGGCTTGGGTGCCTTGCTCAGGGCCGCCAGGCTCGGACCGGGCGTTGGGGCGGTGATGGGGCTGGCTGCGGCGGTTTCGCTCATGGATCGAGGGCGGGACCTGACGGGACGGGGCAGCCGGGATTGTGGCCGGCAGCCGGCCGGAGGCCCCGGGCGAGCCGAACGCCGGCCTGGACCACGCCTTCCAGCAGGCGCGACCGGCCCTGCCCTCAGGGCCTGAGCAGGACCTTGGCCGCCGCGCAACGGCCCTCGTGCAGGTCCATGAAGGCCTGCTGACCCTCGGCCAACGGGCGCTCCTCGACCCACGACAGGTCGCCGAACACCCCCCGCGCCAGCGCGTCGACCGTGGCGCGCAGGTCGGCCGTCGTGTAGGTGTAGGTGCCCAGCAGCGTGATCTCGGCCAGCGTGAGCTTGCGCATGTCGATCTCGCTGGCCCAGTCCTGCAGGCCCACGTGCATCACCACCCCGCCGGGCTTGACCGCCGCCAGCGACTGCGTGCGCGTGGCCTTGGCGCCGACCGCGTCGATGACCACGTCGAACGCCGACTCGGCCAGCGGCTGGCTGCGTGGATCGACCACCTCGCTGCCAGCGTGCCTGGCGACGGCCTGCCGCCGCAGTGCGTTCAGCTCGGCCAGCACCACCCGCCCAGCGCCCAGATGACGCAGCAGCAGGGCCGAGAGCATGCCGATGGCGCCACCGCCGATGACCAGGACCTGGCACTCGTGCAGCGGCCGGACCAGGGCCCGCAGGGTCAGGTTGATGGCGTGCCAGGCCGTGGCGGCGGGTTCAGTGAGCGCTGCGGCCCGCGCCGACAGCTGCTGCGGCATCGCGATCAGTGACGCGGCCGGCAGGCTCATGTATTCGGCAAAGGCCCCGGGCCTCGTCATGCCGACCATGCGGCGGTTGGCGCACAGGTTGTTGCGGCCCTGGACACAGTACTCGCAGACCCCACAGGTGATCAGCGGGTTGCCGGTGTAGCGGGTGCCGACCTCATGGCCGGCAGCGGCCGAGCGCTCCACGCGGCCGACGAACTCGTGGCCCAGCACCAGGCCGGGCTTGCGTCGCGGGTCGTGGCCATGCCAGGCGTGCAGGTCCGAGCCGCAGATGCCGACGGCTTCGATCCTGAGCACGACTTCGCCCGGCTCCAGTTCGGGCGCGGGACGGTCCTGCAGCTGGACCTCGAGCGGTTGGGTGTAGACCAGGGCTTTCATGGTGCAGGGCTGGAGGTGTCTTCGATCGCTTGCCGCAACGCGTCGGCCATGCGCTGGATGTCGCCGGCGGTGGCGACGAAAGGCGGCGCCAGGATCAAGGTGTCGCCCGGTGCGCGTGTCAACACGCCGCGGTCGAAGGCGGCCGCCTGCGCCCGTGCGCCGCGTCGCCCGGCACCGGCCGCATCGGGCGCGAGCTCGATGCCGGCGGCCAGGCCGATGTTGCGCACGCTGACCACCCCCGGCGCGTCGGCCAGGCCGTGCACGATGGCCTCGAAGCGTGGCGCCATGGCGGCCACCTGCTGCGGCAGTTGTTCCTCGTCCAGCACATCGAGCATCGCCAGCGCCGCGGCGCAGGCCAGCGGGTGACCCGAGCAGGTGTAGCCGTGCATCAGCTCCGACAGGTGCGCCGGGCCCTGCATCAGCGCGTCGTGGATCTCGCGCCGCACGATCACCCCGCCCAGCGGCGCCGCGCCGTTGCTCACGGTCTTGGCGAAGACGATCATGTCGGGCACGACACCGAGCGCCTGCGCCGCGAACATCGCGCCCAGGCGGCCGAATCCGGTGATGACCTCGTCGAAGATCAACAGCAGGTGGTGCCGGTCGCAGAGGTCGCGCAGCCGCTGCAGGTAGCCCTGTGGTGGCACCAGCACGCCGGTCGACCCGGCCACCGGCTCGACGACCACGGCGGCGATGTTCGACGCGTCGTGCAGCGCGATCAGGCGCTCGAGCTCATCGGCCTTTTCGGCGCCGGTCGTGGGCTGTCCGCGCACAAAGGCCTGGGTCGCCGCGTCCCAGGTCGAGCCCAGGTGGTCGACCCGCAGCATCGCACCACCGAAAGCGCGCCGGTTGTGCGTCATGCCGCCCACCGAAATGCCGCCAAAGCCGACGCCGTGGAACCCCCGCTCGCGACCGATGAACAGGCTGCGCTGCCCCTGGCCGCAGGCGCGGGCATGGGCCAGCGCGATCTTCAACGCGGTGTCGACGGCTTCGGAGCCGCTGTTGGTCAGGAACACGCGGTCCAGGCCCGGCGGAGCGAGCGCGGCGATGCGCTCGGCCAGCTCGAAGGCGCCGGCGTGCCCGACCTGGAAGCTCGACGCGAAGTCCAGCGTGTCGATCTGGCGCTTCATCGCCTGGGCGATGCGGGGGTGCCGGTGCCCTGCGCCGACGCACCACAGGCCCGAGGTGCCGTCGAGCACCTCCCGGCCCTCGGGCGTGCGGTAGGCGATGCCCTCGGCCGACGCGACCAGGCGCGGCGCGGCCTTGAACTGCCGGTTCGGCGTGAACGGCATCCAGAAAGCGTCGGTGTGCGGTGTCATCGCGCTTCGTGTCATCGAGCGGTGTAGCCACCGTCGACCATCAAGGTCTGCCCGGTGACGTAGGCACTGGCGTCGCTGGCCAGGAAGACCGTGGCCCCGTTCAGGTCGTCCAGCCGGCCATTGCGGCCGATGCAGGTGGCGTTCGCGTGGCGCGCGGCCAGGGCTTCGTCGGCGAACACCGGCGCCGTGAGCGCGGTCGGAAAGAACCCCGGACCGATCGCGTTGCAGGTGATGCCCCGCCCGCCCCACTCCTGCGCAATGGCACGCGTGAGCTGCACCACGCCCCCCTTGGCGGCGCCGTAAGGCGCGCTGTTGCCGAAGGCCCGGTGGCTCTGCAGCGACGCGATGTTGAGGATGCGTCCCCAACCCCGGGTCGCCATGCCGGGGGCAAGCGCCTGGGTCAGGAAAAACGGTGCGCCCAGGTGCAGCGCGAGCTGGGACTGCCAGGTGTCGGGCGAGACCTCGGCAAACGGCTGACGCAGGTTCACGCCGGCGGCGTTGACCAGGATGTCGATGCCGCCCAGGCCACGCTCGGCCTCGCGGGCGGTGTCGCGTGCGGCCGCCGGATCGGTCAGGTCGGCGCTCAAGGTTCGCACGTCCATCCCGGCGGCACGCAGCTCGTCCGCAGCGGCCGACAACTCGGCCTCGCGCCGGGCCACCAGGACCAGCTGCGCGCCCGCCATGCCGAGTGCACGCGCCATGGCCGCGCCGATGCCGGAACTGCCCCCGGTGACCAGGGCCCGGCGGCCGGACAGGTCGAACAGCGCGGCGATGCCGGGATTCACACCGTCACCGGCTCGCCGCGCTCGAAGTGCTGGCCGGGGTAGTACTTGGCCAGGCGGTCGTCGGCGGTGCGGGCGTGCGCCTCCATGCCTTCCAGCCGCGAGATGCGGGCCGTGACCTCGCCGATGTCGCGTGCGGCTTCGCGTGTCATGCGCTGCCAGGTCAGCGTCTTCATGAACTTGTGCACCGACAGCCCGCCCGAGTAGCGCGCTGCACCCTTGGTCGGCAGCACGTGGTTGGGTCCGCTGGCCTTGTCGCCATAGGCCACCGTGGTCTCCTCGCCCAGGAACAGCGAGCCGTAGCAGGTCAGGTTGTCGAGCCACCAGTCGAGCTCGCGTGCATGCACCTCCAGGTGCTCGCTGGCATAACGGTCCGAGACCGCCACCACTTCGTCACGGGTGTCGCAGACGACCACCTCGCCGTAGTCTCGCCAGGCGGCACCGGCGGCACCCTGCGCCGTCGGTGGCAGCGCCTCGATCAGCAGCGGCACCTGGCGCATCACCTCCTCGGCCAGCGGCCGCGAGGTCGTGAACAGCCAGGCCGGCGATTCATGGCCGTGCTCGGCCTGGCCGACGAGGTCGCTGGCGACGATCGCCGGATCGGCACTGTCGTCGGCGATCACCGCGACCTCCGAGGGTCCGGCAAACACGTCGATGCCGACCTTGCCGAACAGGCTGCGCTTGGCCTCGGCGACGAACTTGTTGCCCGGGCCGACGATGACGTCGGCCGGCCGGCCCGAGAACAGGCCATCGGCCATGCTCGCGATCGCCTGCACGCCGCCCAGCGTCATGATCGCGTCGGCCCCGGCCTTGTCGAAGGCGTACAGCAGATACGGATGCATGGGCCCGCCGCGAAACGGCCCCGAACAGGCCACGATGGTCTTCACGCCCGCAGCCTTGGCGGTGGCCACGCCCATGTAGGCCGAGGCGATGTGCGCATAGCGCCCAGCCGGGGCGTAGCACCCGGCGACGTTGACGGGCACCACGCGCTGGCCCGCGGTGACGCCCCGGTGCACCTCGACGGAAAAGTCGCGCAACGAATCGCGCTGGGCCAGCGCGAACGCGCGGACCTGCGCGATGGCGAAGTCGATGTCGGCCTTGACGGAAGCCGGGACCTCGGCCGCGCGGCGATCGATCTCGGCCCGCGTGAGCAGGATCTCGCCGTCCCATCCGTCCAGCGTCCTGGCGTAGTCGCGCACCGCGGCCTCGCCGCGGCGGCCGATCTCGGCGAGCATTTCGCCGACCACCTTCTGTGCCGTGGCGGTTTCGGTCTCGGGCGTCTTGCTCGCCGTCTTCAGGTAGTGCACTGCCATGGGCCCCTCAGGCAAGGTAAACGTTTTCGGTGTGCAGGCAAGAAGGGCGGCAGCCGCCGCCCCTCGCCAACGCTCGCTCAGTTCGTCCGGTTGGCGAACTCGCGCAGCTTCGGGTCCGCCATCACCCGCTTCATGAAGGCATCGGTGATGTAGTCGCCCGACGCCGGCACCGACTGCACGGCGCCCGTGCCGCGCATGAACTCGGCAATCGACCCGAACCAGCCGTCGACTTCGGAGGGCCCCTTGCTGCGGTCCATCCGGGCCAGCTGGCTGGCGAGATCGAAGGTCGGCCGGGTGTCGAACTCCTTGCGCAGCGACGCGTCGCTGACGTTCACGCCGCCTTGCTCATAGAACTTGCGCATCATCGCCACCGCCTCGGCGCGGTTGGCGTTGGCCCATTTCCAGCCCCGCAGGTAGACCGCCAGGAACTTGGCGACGTTCTCGGGGTTCTGCTCGGCGTACTCGCCGCGGGCGATCAGTGCCCCCGGCACGACGGCACCGCCGTCGCGGCCGGTGCAGATGACCTTGGCGCCGGCCTTCTCTTCGAGCGTGTAGATGTTGGGCGCCCAGACGCCGGCCAGATCGGCGTTGTTGGACGACACGGCCGAGATGATCTCGGCCTGGCCCATGTTCTTGATCGTGACGTCGCTCTTGGCCAGGCCCCACTTCTTCAGGCAGGACTGAACCGCGTAGTCGCCGGTGGAGTTGGCCGTCAGCACGATGGTCTGGCCCTTGATGCTCTGCGGCGACGCGGCGAACCGGTCGGCCACCTCCTTGCGTGCCAGCAGCGCATTGCCCTGCGATTCGTCGTTGGTGACCCCAATGGTCTTGATGCCGAAGCGGACATGGCCGAGAACCGCCGGCACCGAACCGGTGCCCCCGACGTCCCAGGACTTCGAGGCCGAAGCCGCGATCTGCGGCACGCCGGCCGGGAAGGTCGAGAACACGGGCTTCAGGCCGACCTCGGCCCACCAGCCCTTCTCGGTCGCGATATGGAACGGCAGCGCCCAGTACAGCGCCGGCTGGTAGCTGACCTTGATCTCGGCCAGGGTCTGTGCCTGTGCGGCAAGGGCGCCGCAGATCGTCATGGCGGCCAGCACGCTGGCACGAAGGCAGTTCTTCATCTCGGTCTCCATCTACTTTTGGGGTCGGGGGGGTGGGTGGGGGCTCGGGGTCTCAATGGGCGTCGTCGCCCTGCTGCTCGCGCAACAGCTTCCAGACGTGGGTGCGCAGATGCACGAAGCTCGGCAGGTCCATCACGTCCTCGATGCGCTTGTGCTCGTCCCAGCCTTCGCGCTCGCGGACCGACTTGACGTCGATGATTTCGCGGATCGTGCCGGGCCGGCGCGACATCACCACGATGCGGTCGGCCAGGTAGACCGCCTCCTCGACGGCGTGGGTGATGAAGAGCACCGTGCGCGGGTTCTTGCGCGCCAGGCGAACCAGTTCCTCCTGCATCACCACGCGGGTCTGGGCATCCAGCGCGCCGAAGGGCTCGTCCATCAGCAGCACCTTGGGGTCGAGCACATAGGCCCGTGCGATCGCGACGCGCTGCTGCATGCCGCCCGACAACTGGTGCGGGTAGGCCTGCTCGTAGCCACCCAGGCCCATCAGCGCGATGTACTGCTCGATGCGGCGCTTGCGTTCGACGGCCTCGACGCCGATGGACTTGAGTCCGAACTCGATGTTGTCCCAGACCGTCTTCCAGGGGAACAGCGCAAAGGCCTGGAACACCACGGCGCGGTCCGGGCCGGGTCGGGTCACGATCTCGTTGTCCACCCGGACATGACCCCCGGTCGGGTGCTCCAGGCCGGCGGCCATGCGCATGCAGGTGGTCTTGCCGCAGCCCGAAGGCCCGACGATGACGACGAACTCACGGTCCTGGACCACGAGGTCGATGTCCTTGAGCGCAACGAACTCCTTGCGGTTTTGCTTGAAGACCCGCTGGACGCCCTGGAACTGGATATTCGCCATGGAGATCCTTCAGACCTTTCAGATGCCGCGCCGGCGCTCGATGGCCATCTGGGCGCGGCGCAACAGCACGTCGATCAGCAGGCCGACAAGACCGATCGCCAACATGCCCGACATCACGGTGGCGGTGGACACGGCCGCCTGGCCCTTGACCATCAGGTAGCCGACGCCGCTGGACGCGACGATCAACTCCGCGCCCACCAGCGACTGCCAGCCCAGTCCGGCCGAGATGCGCAAGCCCGCCACGATGGAAGGCACAGCGGCCGGCAGCAGCACCTGGGTCATCGACCTGAACGCACTCGCGCCGAGCATCTGCGCCGCTTCGATGTACTTTCGGTCGACCTGCTGGGCGCCGCGGTAGGTGTTGATTAGCACAGGCGGAAAGGCGCCCATGAAGATGATCAGCACCGGCCCGCCGATGCCGGTGCCGAACCACAGCGCGGCAAACGGCACCCAGGCGATCGGCGCCACGAAACGCACCGCTTCGAACGCGGGCGAGACGATGCGATCCACCCACCTGAACCACGCCATCAGCAGGCCCAGCGGGATGCCGATCGCGACCGCCAGGCAAAAGCCCATCGCAAACCGCTTCAGGCTCGACAGCAGGTGCTCGTGCAGGACAAAGCCCGCAAAGGGTTGAACCAGCAACTGGCCGAAGCGGTCGACGACGTCCCACGGCGCGGGCAGGAACTCGCGCGAGGTGATGCCCGACAGTGCAGCGATGCTCCACACCGCCAGGAAGCTCACCGCACCGGCGATGCTCAGGCGCCAGAAGCGGGCCGCAGGCAGTGGCGCGGCGATCATGAACGCAGCCTCCAGGGCATGACCCTCTGCTCGATCCAGCCCAGCATCTGCGTCATGCCCCAGCCGCACAGGGCCACGCTGATCATGCCGACCAGGATCATGGCCGGGTAGATGTCCTGCGAGGCCTGGTTCAGGATCGAACCCAGGCCCGCGACCGCACCGACCAGTTCGGCCGCCACCAGCGTCGTCCACGAGGCCTGGAGCGACAGCCGCAGGCCGGTGAAGATGCTCGGCAGCGCGCCGGGGACCAGCACCTCGCGCCAGTAGCGCCAGCCCGTGACGTCCAGCATCGCGGCGGCCTCGAAGATCGGTTTGTCGATCTGGCGCACGCCGGTGTAGCTGTTGATCACCGACGGCACGAAGGCCGACACGAAGATCACCATCATCTTGGCCGCGTCGCCGAGACCGAGCCACACGATGGCCAGTGGGATCCAGGCCAGCGGCGGGATCGGCCGCAGGACCAGGAAGATCGGGTTGACGAAGGCCTCCACCGAGCGGCTGGCGCCCATTGCCAGCCCCAGCACGACACCGACCGACGCAGCGACCGTGAAGCCCATCGTCACCAGCAGCACGCTGCGCAGGACATGCTCGTGCAGGCGGGCATTGCCATAGCCGTCGATCGCGATCTGGCGCAGGGCCAGGCCGACTTCGGCCGGCGTGGCGAACCGCGCAGGCGACACGATGCCGGTGACCGCCGTGAGCAGGTGCCAGGCCCCGATCACAACCAGCAAGGTCACCACCACCGCAGCCAGGCGGCGGGCCCAGGCCGACAGTGACGCCGAGGCTCCCGGGGGAGCCCCCGGAGCGGTCGGGGTCACCTGTGCGGCACTCATGGGTGATCGCTGGAGAAGCCTGTAAACGTTTTCAGAAGCGCGTTCAGTTTTCACCGGGGCTCGGATGCCGTCAAGCGCTCGGCATGCGGATTCACCCCGGAGTTTCCCTATTCGTGTTGCCCCTCAAGATCGAGCCTTCGCAATGCAAACGGGTACATTGGCAGCCACCATGACCCGCGGTCGACACAGCAGCCCGGCATCGCCCGCCCTCCCGACCATCGGCGACGTGGCGCGCCAGGCCGGGGTCTCCACGGCGACCGTGTCGCGAGTCGTCAACCAGCCCGACAGCGTGCGCAGCACGCTGCGCGCGCAGGTCGAAGCGGCCATCGCCCAGCTGGGCTACATCACCCATGCCGGCGCACGCACGCTCAAGTCGCGGCGCAGCGGCACCATCGGCGCGATCTTCCCGACGGTGGACAACGCCATCTTTGCCAAGGCCATCGATGCGCTGCAACGGCGCCTGGCGGAGGCCCGGCACCAGTTGCTGATCGCCACCAGCGACTACAGCCCGGCTGCCGAGGAGAGCCAGGCGATGAACCTGCTGGCGCGCGGCGCCGATGCGCTGCTGCTGTGCGGCGTCGGCCAGCGGCCAGGCCTGCTGGATCGCCTCCACAGCCGCCGGGTCCCGGTGGTGCACGTGATGAGCTGGCCACCGCCCCCAGGACTGGCCTGCGTGGGATTCGACAACGAAGCCGCAATGGCCCAGGTGGTGCGTTACCTGCTCGACCTGGGGCACCGCCGCATCGCGATGCTGGCCGGCCTGACACACGACAACGACCGTGCGGCCGCACGCGTTCGCGGCGTGCGGGATGCCCTGGCCGCAGCCGGCCTGGGCCTGCCCGCGGCGCGGCTGGTCGAGCGCCGCTACGGACTGGCGCCCGCGCGTGAAGGCCTGCGCCAGCTGATGGAAGCGCCGTCGCCACCGACCGCAGTGGTCTGCGGCAACGATGTGCTGGCCTTCGGCGCCCTGCTCGAGGCCCAGAGCCTGGGCCTGGACGTCCCACGGGACCTGTCGATCGTCGGCTTCGACGACCTCGAACTCGCCTCCCACCTGCGGCCGGGCCTGACCACGGTCCACGTGCCCGCCGAACGCATGTGGCAGTGCGCCGCCGATCACGCCCTGGCGCTGCTGCGCGGCGGCGAGTCGCCGCGCAACACCGAAGTCGAGGTGTCCCTGATCGTCCGCGGCTCGACCGGCCCGGCCCCGTCGACCCGACGAGGCAAGCGCTGACCCAAGAAAAAAGCACCTGGCGTCTCCGCGAGGTGCTTTGTTTCCTACCGAATTTGGTAGGCGCGATTGGACTCGAACCAACGACCCCCACCATGTCAATAGTCGGACTTGCGAAATTCATTTCGGAAGCTCTGGACCCGATGGCGGGATTCGTGGCGGCATCCAGTCATCGGGGTGTCGGCTCAAGCGCCGGCTGAACTAGGTTTCTCCCCGCTGGCGCCGCCAT
>Ga0209985_10002419_pt1 | contig 16888 bp, 27 predicted proteins | sample NOAtaG_FD_187305 | JGI IMG/M metagenome (GOLD analysis project Ga0209985, IMG submission 187305) | Freshwater lake microbial communities from Lake Erie, under a cyanobacterial bloom - NOAA_Erie_Diel6S_1000h metaG (SPAdes) (version 2) | ecosystem: Environmental > Aquatic > Freshwater > Lake ...
TGGATGTAAAGGATAAGAATTGAAGCAACTTGCTCAGAAGATATAGAAAATCTAAATATGTCGCCAGCCACCCCGGTTTGTCCTATAATTCACATTATGGCGAAAATGGCCCCATTGATTATCAGCGAATTAAAGAAAAGGGGAGGGGGTTTCGCCGAAACAATTAAACCAAAGAATGTGTTGTAGAGCAGAGGGGGAGATGGCTCAGACCAGAGAATCTACTGTGGGCTTGACTCTAAAAATGAGCCAAAATTGAGCTTTTCAGACAAAGAACTGGGACAAAGAAAAAGGGTAGGGGAGCACAAAGTCAAGCCCCCCGCCTCATTTTCCTCCACCCTCTTTTCCACCGGACCAGTACGTAGCCATGAATGCCAATGTTAATACTGCTCCGCCAAGCAGGAGCCAGTTCAGCCCCGGCCGGTCTACAACCAGAAATTCCATCGGGTCAAGGGCGTTGGTGAGAAGGTAGTATCTGTCGCGCCGTACTTCAAAGTGCAGGTGCGGCCCCGTGCTACGCCCCGTGCTACCAACTTTGCCTATCTGCTGGTTTTTATAGATTGCCTGCCCTTTTTTGACGCTAATTGCTGACAGGTGCGCGTAACGTACGTAAAGCCCATCTATACCCTTGACGAGTACCTGGTTTCCGTAGTTATCCCTTATGTCGCCTGCCAGCACCACCGTACCCGCCTGTGCCGCCAGTACCGGGGTGCCCGTGGTTGCCCGTATGTCGATTCCCGTGTGCTCTTCTATCTTGCCCGTAAAAGGAGATTCGCGCCGTCCAAAGTGGCTACTGATTCCCAGCGAGCCCGGTACCGGCCAGGTGTATGCTTGCTTTTTTGCCATAAGGGGTGCTATGTATCGTCTGCTCGCCGTTTTTTTATTTGCGGAACCCGCCTATATTGGCCGCTTCTTTTTCTTTCTCCCCCGCCCACCAGGCAGCGGCAAGCCCCAGCGCGGCGGGTAGCAGGCGGCCCGGCACCACCATGCCCGCCACATAGCCCACCCCCAGGCCGATAGCCGCCCCCCGTAGCAGTTCGTTTTGGCGGTTTGTACCGTCCAGCCCAAACAGGGCCGTTTGCGTTTTCAGCACAATGGCCAGGTCGCGCTCCAGGCGGCTACGCTCTTCCAGGCTTGCGCGTATTTCCGCTGCCAGTGCGTCCTTTTCGGCCTTGGTGCGGGCCTGGTTATACTTTTCGCGCAACTTCTTTTCCAGCTCCTTTAGCTCATAAATGCGCTGTTGTGCGGCGCGGGTATCGGCCCGGGCTTCGGTGCCCGTAGTGGGTACCTTATCCAGCGAAAGGGGTTCTTCGGGCCGGAAGTCGAAACGGCTTACCCGCTTGCTTACCAGGGCCACATAGTCATCCGGCTTCAGCTCGTGCCCCTTCGGGTCGTTGTACCAGAAGTGGAAAAGCTCCTGCTCGTGCGCATTTGTTAGTTGGGGGTAAGTCTTTCGTATATAGCCTATTGTGGAGGCCCGGTTCAACAGGTACTTGAACTGGTCGTGCGTTTCCTTGTTTCCTAGCAGCTGCATCAGCGTACCCCCGGGGTTCAGGTAGGTGTAGTTGTCCAGCTTCTGCCAGTTGCCTTTAAATCGCTCCTGTAGCTCCTTGCGTGGCAGGGGTGCCAGATTCAGGGCTGTGTCCCCATCGCGTAGCATCCGGTAGGCCCGCACGTCTTCAGCCAGCGTTTCCGCCGTGGCCGCCCGGTTAGCATCCACCTTGGCAAACTTGATGGCTTCGGCCTCTGTGCCCTGAAAGAACTTGGCCGGGATGGTCTCCTTAGCCAGTTGGCGGTGCGCCTGTAGCCTGCTGTGGCCGGACAGCATGTAGATACGGTTGTTGGCCGGGTCTTGCCACACCACCACCGGGTCTAGCCGGTTCGGGTCAAAGTTGCGGACAATGCGTTCCACGCTTTCGCGGCTGTACTTGTCCGTCCGGTTCTGAAAGCGGCGTTCGTCCGTGTGTATGTGGCCCACGGGCACCAGGGCCGTAGCGCACTCGCTGTAGTTGCCAGCCCGGGGGCCAAAGTGCACCCGGCGCCGAAAAGAAATGCTACGCTTGTTTACCCGTACGTCCGGGTCGTTCGCGTAGGTGCGCTTCAGCTCGTCCAGGTACTGGCTATCCGCCGTTATGCGCGCTACAGGTTTCCAAAGGCCGTCTATCATGTTACAGTAGTTTTTTGCCAACAAATAGCCCGGCCACCAGGGCCGCGCACACATACAGGATCAGCAGCCCCGTGCCCACGCCCTTTGCCCCGGGGGCGGCCACCGTTTGCACCCGCTGCACCGTACGGCTACGGCTACGTAGCGTATCGGGCGGGCACTGCACACGCAGCCGCCACAGGGTATCCGCCACCCGCTGCCAGCGCACTTCTACGCGCTCGCTGGTCAGGTAGGCCGTATCGCGGGTGTGCAGCAGGTTCAGCAGCGTATCCACCCGCTCCCGCCCTGCCAGGCGCAGCGTATCGTGCACCTGCACCTCCTGCACAGTGGGCGGGTAGCGGCGGGCGCAGCGTTCGGGCGTGGCACAGCCAGCCAGTAGCAGCAGCAGGCAGGGTAGGGCGCGCCTCATTTTCGGCGGGGGCGGGGGTCTTTGCTTAGCACCAGGGTGCCGCCCAGGGCAAATATGCCTGTTACCAGGGCCGTATCCAGCCGGAAGGCTCCCAGCCCGATATGCCAGGTAATGAGCATACCAAAGGCCAGCAGCATCAGCCCGGCCAGGGTACTTTTCCAGCTGGTAATCCGCTCCAGCAGGTCTATCAGCATTGTAATCAGTCGCATAGGGGTAAGCTTAGTTTTTCGGGGGTTCTATCTTATTTTCCAGCCGCTGCAGGGCTTGCAGCAGGAACTCCAGTGTGGTTTCCACCTTGGCGAGTACGATGTCGGTAGGCTTTTTCTCCAGGGCGTGTACGCGTGCTTCCAGCTCGTGCACGTCCTTTTCCACGCGCTGTTGCCGCCACCACATGATGCCAGCGGCCACCAGGGCACCGCTACCGCCGCCTATCAGGTACTCAAACAGCTGCATCGCGCTCCTTCGTTTTTTGTTCCAGGGCGGCGGTATCCGCCGCGTCAAAGCTGAATTCCTGTGCCAGCAGCGAGGTTTTCAGCCCCGCGCGGAGTACCTCCACATAGGCGTTGTTTTCGCCTGCCAGAAAGCGCAAGAACAGGCGGGCGGTTTCTTCGCCCCCCACCGTTCTGTCCACAAATTCCTTTACCCCCGGGTGGCAGGAGTAGGCATCTTCCAGTAGGCCATTGTCGCAAAGGGTAGCCAGGCTCGCTACCTTTTTTTCAGTAAAAACAGGTTTCATTTTGTTGTATAGGGGATTAGGTTAAACCACGTAAGAGGCGGGCACATTGTACACATTGTCGTGCCCGCACACCATCCAAACGATGGTGCCCGCTGGCAGGCCGAATTCGGTACCCGGCACGGCCTGTAGTTCGATGTAGGGAGCCGTGTTTGGCGTGCCCATGCCCTGCCACAGGTGCGCCACCGTGCCGATGTAGTTGTTTGACAGGCGTATCCGGTTATTGGCCCCGGCATCTATGCGAAGGCTTTTGTTTCGGTCGGTATTCACGATGCGTAGCAGGTGCCCCTGCTTTACGTTATCGCCGCCCACAAAAGGGTAGCCCGGAAGCCGAAAATCTATCGCCGTGCTTTGGGGCATATCCGAACTAATGAAGTACACCACACGGTCATGCTCTCCTAGCTGCACCAGGGCACTGGTGCCCGTTAGCCTTATCAGCCGCTGTTCTCGCCGGTCGGCCCCCAGTACGCGGCTGTGCTCCACCGTAGCGGTGTTCTGTTCTATGGGCACAGGGCGGCTGGTTGCCGCCGTGTAGGAGCCAATAGCCAGAAACACCTGCTGGCTGATAGTAACCAACCCGTCTGGCGAAAGGGCAGTACAGCTCAAAAAGGACGACCGAAATAGCCCGTTCTGGAGGTCTATCCCGTCGCTGGAGAGGATGGAGGCGTATACGCTGAAGCGTGCCCGGCTGTTATTGCTGGCAGCCAGCAGGGTGTTGCTGCTGTTTATTATCTGGCTATTGTCCGATCCTAAAAGCGTGTTTTGCCCAAAAGTAGCCGTGCTATCGCCCTCTGTTGTAATGGCACTATTCAGCGAAGAAAGCAGGCAGCTTTGTTCCTGGGTGTAGCTGTTATTGCCCGCAATAGAGCTCCCTTTTGATGCAGCTAACAGGCAGGTATTGATTTGCTGCCCCGAATTACCAATGAGGGTCCCGTTATCTGTGGCGGCCATCATGCAATACTGGGCACCAAAAGCCAGCCCCCCTTTTACCGCCAAAACCGCGGTATACAGGCTATTACTAACAAGGAAGCTAGAGCTACCAGTGCTTGCCGCCACCAGTGAATAGAAAGAGAGACCAACCTGTACCCCACTGTTTACCAAAGCGGCAACGGAGGTGTTGCCCACAAGCAGGTTTTGCTCCCCGCCGTAGGCGAGCGAATCATTGTTGTTTAGAGCAGATATCGAAACCAGGGTGTTTCCGGGGGTGTACAGCGCCCCGGCGGCGGAGAGACTTAGCCTGCTGGCTACTGCCCATTCGGTGCCGTTGTGGCGTAGCAGGGCATCCAGTATCCCGTCGGGTAGGGGCGTGCCGCCAGCACCGGGGGCGGGCACCGCGTTAAAGCCGATTTGTCTTGCGCTCATGGTCTAGCAGGATTTTTTCGCTTTGAATTCGCTCATCACCAGGTTGTTTCTCCCCCCCGGCGAAAAATTGATTTCGAACGTGCCCTGGATGGTGTAGGGGCTATCTACCCCCAGCTGTAGCGCGGGCACAATGCTACCCTCCGGGGTGGGGGGCAGTATCCACGTCCGGTTGATGGTTACGGTGCTGGTGCCGTAGTTAAAAAAGGACAGGGCCAAGGCTTCGTCCACCACGGTGTAGGCGTTGTCGCTGAAGTACTTGTTGTCTATCACACAGGGTATTGTTTTCATAGCTGTAGCGTATTTAGTACAGTAGCCAGTGCCTGGGCATAGTCGCCCTGGTTGTCGGTAAAGTGTTTCAGCTCGGCGGGGTTGCTGATAAAGAAGGGCTCCACGATTACGGTGGGCATTTCAGTTTTGAACAGCAGCAGGCCGCCGCGCCCCGTGGGCTCTACGGGTACGCTACCCGTTTCGGGATCGTGCCGCAGGCGGGTGCGCATGCTGGCAGAGATGGAGCGGGCCAGCAGCATGGCCAGGGCACGGCCCGCCACACTCCCCCGGGCGTGCAGCACCTCGGTGCCATTGGCCGTGGGGTTGCTGCTGCTATTGCAGTGCAGGCTGATGAGCACATCTACCCCGGCGGCATTGGCCAGGGCGGGCAGCTGGGTGTAGGGTGCCTGTATGCGCCGCCAGGGTACGCTAAGCAGGGGCTCCAGGCGGTGCAGCAGGCGCGTGTTGTACGCGTGCTCCTGCACACCGGTGGCCGATACGGCCCCGGGATCGGGCGGGAGGCCGGGCGAAAACGGGTCGCCGTGACCTATGTTGATGCCAATTGTCATATTCTTTGTACGTTTGGGTACAGGGCTGGCACACTATTTGCCAGCACGCCTAATACCTTAAAACCTAATTTTTTGAATCCATGAAAGCTACCCTGTACCCCCTGCTGCTGGCTATGCTGGCGTTTGTTCCATCGGCTAAGGCGCAAAACGTGCTGATTGAAAACGGATTTTATGAAGAAAAAAACACTGGATATACTATCTATCTTGAAAAAATAGGGGACGAGGAATATGTCCTTTTTCATCAATTTAGTATGCCAATTAAATACACGAAAGAAGCCAATTCGATCAAGCACTGCGGAATAGGAGTATACTACCAAGAAGAAGGAAATACAGAAGAAAGAGAAGAAACAATATGTCGCTATATTCGCAATAGTCAAAACGGAATCAGCATGGCCGATAACGGAAAAAACTCTATCTTCTTTGTAAAAGTTAAAACAGGATACCATATAGAAACTAACTGTTGTGGCTATCTGGTCGTGGTACGAGATGGAGAAAAGCCCCTCTACAACCCAGAAGAGTGCAGTTGTGACTAACGCCGCACGAAAAGGGTAGGAGAGCGGGCTCATAGGTTTACCCCCTGGTGTATCGTAAAATTCACCGCATCCCTCCCATCCTTTATATCATCGAGCAGGGCGACAGACATTTGTTTGTCGCCTTTCTTTTTTTCGCGTAGCTGGCTGTTTGCTATAAAGTAGGTTGGTCCGTCAAAATGCCTGAGTTTTGTAAAATAGGTTTTTGTTTCCTTGTCAAAGAACTGTTCACCCGTGCTAATGCCTATCACCACATTGGGCCCTACACGGGCTATTATGTTCCAAATGCTTATGTTTCCGTCATCTCGTATGTTGTTTACTTCTCCCCTGGTGCTCACTACGGTTCCTTTCGGGAAAAGAATATCCGGCCTTTTGGGGTTTGGCTGGCTATTTCCTTTTTTGTCGCATTGCAGGTGTTTGTTTCCGCGCTTTAGGGCTTGCATAAAGCGTTCCTGGTCGGCACTGCTCAGGCGGCCTATGTCCGACACAATCGCCCGGCCATCGCTCACATTCCCATAGTGGCGTACCACGGCATCCCAGCACGTTATCTGGGTAGCCACGCCTATGGCTTCGCTGGCACTTGTCCACCATCCGCCCAGCGCTTCGTACAGGCGCAGGGCTTGGCCCACGGCGGGATCGGTGCCGAACTTTTTGGCGGCTTCCTTTTCGCGCTGGCTTTTCTCGTACCAGCTGTATAGCCCCCAGGCTGCCAGGGTGCCCCCGGCTATCAGTCCGCCCATACGCACAGGCTTCAGGCGGCTAGCCTGGCTAACGCCTGCTACCACCAGCCCGCCCATTACGGGTAGCAGGTCTTTCAGCTTCAGCTTGTTTTCTTCGGTAGCCATTTGTCCAGGTTTTGCATCAGTCCGGTTAGCATGTCGGGTGTCAGGTCTGCCAGCCGCTCCAGGGCATCGGCCACGGGTGTGTAGCCGCTTGCCTTGTGCGCCATCTCGTCTATAGCGCGGCTTATGCGTGCCTCGTCTTCGTCTGCCGTTGCGGGGGGCTCGCTAGCCGGGCCCGCCATAGTGTGGCCCGCCATGGCCGGGGCGGCGGCGGGGGCCGCCTTGCTCCCCAGCATGCCCACCAGGGCGGGTGCCAGCTGCATCAGCAGTTGCTCCAGCCCCTGTCCTTCTTTCTCTTTTTTCAGCTTGTCGTCGGCCTCGCGGCGGGTGCGCTCCAGCTCCATCTTGTGCTCCAGCTCGCGCATCTTCAGGTCAAAGCCTGCTATCTCGCTTTTGTAGCGGGCCTCGGCCTCCAGCTCGCCCATGCGCCGGTACAGGTCTACGTCCATGGGCGGCAGGGGGGCCGGGGCCGCGCCCGCCGCCGGGCCGCTTATTTCGGCGGCCCCGTGCTGAAACTGCCATTCCAACTGCGTGTTGTACTTGGCATCCTTGCCCACGCGCATGTAGTACAGGCCGGGGGGTAGCTTGGCCAGCACGTTTTTCAGGTGCGCCTCGCTACGCGGATAGTCCACCGTATCGTCCGGGCTTACGGGGAACTGGTGTAGCGGTACGTCGCGCTTGTTATCGCGCCATATGCGCCAGTAGGGGTAGCCATACCACCCCAGCTGCTCCAGTACGTCTTTCGCTTGCGTGTACATGGCAGGGGGGGCTTAGCAGGCTTTGGCGGCAAAGTAGGCAAACACCAGGGGCACCGCGTTGCCAGCGGCTACGCCCGTTATGTCGCTAAACTCTACCCAGGTGTTGTTCTGGGTATCTATGCGTAGCGGGCCCAGGGGGGCAAACTGGGTTTTGCCACCCGGTGCCAGGCGCGTACCATCCCAGGTGGCCTGCTGCAGCATAGTCAGGGGGAGCTGATCCAGCACCCGTTCCTGGTTGTGCTGCACCGTCAGGTACGCATTCATCAGGCGGGGTAGGGCCGCGCCTTCCTTATCCCGCTGGCTGGCGGGGTCGGTTACGTTGGGCACGTGTATGTCCAGTATCAGGGCTTCGTCCAGCGTCTTGCTGTAGGGCAGTACGTACTTCTGCCGGGCTACGGGGGTGGGTATAGGTATGGATACGCTCATGTAGCGCACGCGGGTACTGTCTACCCGCTTTAGCAGGGCTGTTTGCCCAGTGGCGTTCAGGAATGCAAGTATTTGGGCTACCATTATTCGGGGGGATGGGGGTTAGAATTAAACAAGCAGGCCGCCCCCGGTGGGGGCCAAGCCTGCAAGCGTAGTAGTAAGAAGCCTAGCGCTGAATCAGCACATTGGTAATGCGGAAGCCGTACAGGGTGAACTCCAGCACGTTTGTGGTGTTGGCCACAGCCGAAGCTATGTTGCTGTTGGCGGGGAAGTCGATAAAGAACTGGTTCTTGTTGTTTCCCAGCACCACCACGGCCTGTGGCAAGTCGAACATAACCATGTCCTGGTTGTAGCTATCGGCATAGGGTGCCGCCGCGCCCCGGCTGGCTGCAGCCCCCTGCTGGCTAATGGGCACAGCACGAAACTGGCGCATGGGGATGTTTTCCAGCACCACGGTTTGGTCTTGCGTATAGCTGATAACGCCGTTGTACACGCTCTCCAGGTTGGGTGCCTGTGTGCCAAAGATGGCGGCATCGGGATGGGCCCAGCTAAAGAACTGCTCCTGCCCCGGGGCGGTGGATACGCGGCGGCTAAGGTGCACGGCCATACCGATCACCACAAAGGCATCCTGCAGGTTTAGCAGGCGGTGGGTGGGGTAGCTGCTGTTGGCCAGTGTGTCGTTGCTGCTGAAGCTGAAGTTGTAGCGGCTAGCCGTATTCAGCAGTGCCTGCCCCTGGTGCAGGATGCTGTACTGGGGCGGCACACTAGGCTCGTTCTGTATGCCCGCGCCTTTCAGGATGTGGCTCAGGAAACTGGCCCCCTGCACGCGTTGGCCGTTTACGTTTTTTACCAGCGGGCGGTGTACCAGCCGCTGTACGCGGTTGGCCCGCGCAATAGATAGGTTTGCTACCATTGTGTAGAAAAATTAATGGGTTGAAAGAATTAAAAGGTTGTGAACGGCGGGGCTAGTATCCGGCTTCCATTTCGTCGGCAGCGCCTATGATGATGTCGTCCATGCTGCCCACTTCGTAGTCGTCGTCGCCGCTTACGCGTTCGGCCAGCTCCTGGTACTCGTCGCCCGCGCCCAGCATGGCCATCGTATCGTAGTAGCCATCTATGCCACTGGTTTTAGCCGGGGACGGGGTGGCTTGTCTGTCCAGTATGTTGCTCATAAACACGCCGCCGCTGTAGGCTATCATGCCTATGCCCGCACTCTTCAGGCTCTCCTGCTTGGCCTTGGCCACCAGGCCGATGCCAATAAGGGCGGGAATAAAGGGTTTCAGCTTTTGCATGCGCTCGCTTTGCAGGAACTGTACTTTTTCCAGCACGTTCCTGTCCAGCACGGCCCCGGCGGCGGCACCTAGTGTTACGCCGATGATTTGGCCCTGGTGTTTCTTGAAATTAAACTTTGCCATTTTCTTCTGTGATTAGTTGTTGCGAGCCTTCCGGATACGTTCGGCCTGTTTGCCAAAATCGGCGTGCAGGCCGCCTATACCGGCGTTGTGTTTCTTGATCGCGTTGCACTTGGCCACATAGTCGTCTACGCGCTTTTTGTAGGCGTTCAGGGCCGCTGCGGTTTTGCTCTTGGGCATCTTGGGTGCCTTGGGGAGCTTCTTTTTTCTGGGTGTTGCCATTTTTAGTAATTGATAGGGTAGATCGTTCAGGGGGTCTATTTGCCTTTGTTGGTCAGCAGGAGCAGGCCCACCACGCCCGCCGCGCCAATAAGCAGGAGGTTGTTGTTGCTGCCCGATGCGGGCGCGGTGGGGGTGGTTTCTGTTTTTTCCGCTTCCGCCTGTAGGGTGTTGGCTTCGGCCTGCACCAGCGCATCGGCACTGGTTTTGCCTTGCAGGTTCCGGCTGGCAGGCTGTAGGGGGGTTGCGTTTCCGCTGTCTTCGGCCCCGTACTCCATGGCCATAGCTTGCGCCTGCTGGGGGCTTACGCCCGTTTGGGCTAGCTCGGCAGCCGTGGGTACGGTGTCTTCGGCACTAGCCGGGGTTTCGCCCTTTTGCGGCGTTATGCTTTTCAGGATAGCGGCCAGGGCCGATGCAATAGGGGCCGCCTGTGCCAGCAGGGCGGCGGCACTGCCTGTGGCGGGCTCGCCTATGGCATACAGGCTGCTGTCTGGCATCCCCACGGCGTACAGCGGGTAGTCTTCGGGCCCGCCTATGCCTTTTTTCTTCTTGCCGCTGGCAACGGCTTTTTTCAGCGCACTGTACTTGCCGCCCAGGCTTTCCCACTTGCTTTTCAGCTTGCCCTGGTTGGCACGGCTTAGCTTGCTGGCCCAGTGCCGGAAGTTGAGGGCCACCAGGGCCAGGTAGGCATTTCGGGCCGGGGCCAGGGCTCCCTTCTTGGCCGTCTTTACCACCTTCTGCACCAGTTTGGCGGGCTGTATCTTTTTGGTTACCTTCTTTACGGCCTTGCCCGCCTTCTGTATGGTTTTGCCTACTTTTTTGAACAGGCCTTTTTTCTTTCGGGCCTTGCCTATGCTGCCTATGCCCATTTCCTCATAGGTGTGCACGCTTATGTCTGCCAGCATGCGTTTCACCTCTTGGCGCACGGGCACAGGCATGTGGCGCGTATCCTGTGCTATGTGCTGTACCGCCTGTGCCACGGGAGCCCCGCGCCGCCGCCCGGCTGCCAGCCGCTGCTGCACCACGCGCCGCGCCTGGCGGTAGGGCTGCTGGTGCCGCCCGCCGGGCCTGCACGCGCGGCCTATGCCAAAGTCGCTATAGTCGTACCCGCCTGCCTCGGCCACGGCCTCTATGGCATCCTCGGCCAATGCGTCGCCGCTTACGGCTGCCATATCATTCAGGTACTCCTTGGCCCCCCACCACAGGGGCGCATTTACCTCGTCCTCCAGCGCGTCTATGTCGCCTATGGCATTGCGGTAGTCTTGCGGCCCTACGTGCAGGGGGGGCTCGGGCGGGCAGCCCAGCCCGCTTAGTCGGTATATGTCAGTCATAACATCCTTTTTTTTGTAGTAGGTAGTTTCGCGAAAAGGGGCTTCCAGGCAGGCATCCAGGGCGTAGGTTTTGCCGCACGGGCACCAGGCCACCACGTACACGTGGCTGTAGTTTCGGCCCGGGCCGTAGGCCACGTAGCGGAATGCGTGGCGGATGCCCAGTGCCCACAGCAGGCTGCCAATCATGATGCTGTAGCTTTTGCAGTCGCCCGCCTTATCCGCCCACATACGGGCGGGTGTTTTGGGCTGCTGTATGCCCGGGGGGTCTTCGTGGTAGGCCACGTTGGCGCGTACCAGTGCCCACACGTTGCGGCACGTATCCTTTACGGCCCGGCCCTTCAGCGCGGGGGCAAAGGGGAGCACCTGTGCCCGGCTATCGGCGTAGGTGCCCTGCACCTCGCGAATAATGTCCGGCGTATTGCCCCGTGCCTTTTTCAGTTCGGCGCGGTAGCTGGGCGCGGCTAGCTGCACGTGCCCGGCCAGGCCGTGCCCCAGGGCCAGCAGGCCGGGCGGCGTGCGGTGCAGGGGGTAGGCTTTCATCTCTTACCTCCCTTTGTTTTTTTTGTAAGGCGATAGAGGAAGTCGTTTATTGGAAGGCGTATACTCTCTGGAAAAACAGGCAGCAGTCGCTTTTCTTTTTGCTCAATCTGAAATTGTCCAAGGGTAAAGAGCATCTCTATTTCTACCTCTTCAGCCTTACCGCTGCGAATAGCATGAAGAAGGACACCTCCTATAGACAACAAGTTGATCGTTACAGGCACAACTTCCGTTATCGTCTCTAATTGGGGTATGCTAAACGGGGTGCTCTTTTGTATCACGCCGATAGTCACCCCCTTGTGGCGTATAACTCCCGTTATCGCTCTTAAATGCAGCGTGTTCAGGGTTGGGTTGGTAATACGGTAAGCTACTTCCAATGTCAGCATTGGAAGCTTAAAGCCCACCTTGCCAAAACCTACAATCTGCACGGCCAGTTTTTGGGCGGTACGTGCCGCCGCTTGCCCCTGCAGCAGCAGCCAGGCCCCCACGCCCACCAGTACCACTACGCCTAGCATGTGGCGGGGCTTTGGGTTTCTACTGCCAGGGTGCGCACAAAGAGGTCGAAAGCCTCCGGGCTTGCGTGCCGTATATGTCGTACCAACTCGTTTAGGGCGGCCTGTGGTTCGGCGGGGAGGTCTGAAAACCCGGCCACCAGTGCAGCCGCCCGTATGCGAGCATCCATGTCCTTTAGCTGTGCAGGGTACAGGCCCGCATTGATACACGCCACAAAGGGCGGATTGCCATTGCGTATCTGCCTGGCTACTTGGGCTAGTTTTTCCTGCATGGGGCTAAAGCTAGCCCGAGCCCGCTGCGGCCCTTCGCACACGGGCGCATGCGTGCACACAAAGGCGCACAAACGGCAAAGCCCGCCCCTGTTCGGGCGGGCTTGTCGTTTTTGTTCCAGCGCCTTGGCAGGGCACTAGCCGCGCACAGGCCGGGGGCGGGGGCGGGCGGCGGTTCTAGGGCTTTTCGCCCTCGTCCCACGGCCCCAGCTTTTCGCGTATCTCCTTCAGCACCCGGGGCGGTAGCAAGATGCGGCTAGGCAGGTGTATGCCCGCACGGCGGCACCAGCCCTCCAGGGTTTTTCTGCTTACGCCGTAGGCGGCGGCTAGCTGGGTGCGGGTGGATACTTTCATTGTCCGTCTGCTATGCCCGGTTGGGGGGTTTCTGCTTCCGGCTGCATGCCTGCCAGTTCCTGTACCGTCTCGTCCAGCACTTGCGCGGCCATAATGGCCTCCAGTGCCAGTGCCTGGTACCCCTCGCGGGATAGCTGGAAGTCGGGGTTCTCCTTCTGCATAAACGCCCAATAGATAGGCGCGGCCCGCTGGTAGGTGCGGCGCACAAAGGCGCGGGTTTTCCACCGCTGGATAAATGAGGCAACGTACGTTTTCATCCTATCTCCTCCCTTCTCCCTGGCTGGGTCTTTTCCTTGTGTTTTGCTTCTCGTAAAAGATTGGCGGCTCGATCAACAAGCTGTTTGTCGTGTATGAAAACAGGGCTAAGAAACCGACAACAAAGCACGCGAAAACCGACCTGAAGCGTCTTCTTATCGGGGTAGCGTACGATTGTGGGTTCGATTAGCCCGTTTATGGCTATCAGGTCGTTCTTTTTTCGGTATAGAAATTGGTCGGCTTCGTGCTTAAACATAAACAGGTAAACCCATACATGCGCGTTTCGCCTGCTTTCTGTATGAAATTGTCCGTCTAGGTCTTCGTCCTCTTCCAGCAGGTGCAGCAGAAAGATTACTTCATAGAGGCCAATGTCGTTAGTTGCCCCCATTCTGGGGGGCTCTACTATTCTGCCAATCAGGGTTGTTTCCAGTTCCATAGCCTAAAAAGGAAGGTCTTCGGTGATTTCCGCTACGCTTTTCTCTTGTGTAGCCGTGGCGGCCTGCACCTCGGCGGTGCTCTTTAGCAGGCGCACGGTACGGGCTGCCAGGCTTAGGCCCGCCCGCTGTTCGCCCGTGCGGCTGTCGGCCCAGGCGCGGGCGTTCACTTCGCCGCTGGCAAATACCAGGGTGCCTTTCTTCAGGTACTGTAGCAGGCCGGTTTTGTCTGCCTCTACCCAGTAGGTGGTGTCCAGCCAGGTGGTGCGTTCGCGCACTTCGCCCGTTTCCTTGTCTGTAAAGCGGTAGCTGTGTGCTATGCTAAAGTTAATGGGCAAGCGGTTGTTTTGGCGTTCGCCCAGTTTGGCATCCTGTCCCAGGTGGCCAATGATTTCGGTTTGAAAAAACATATAAATGGGTTTAAGGGTTACGGTTTTTTGGGGGGCTAGTGCCCGGGGGGTGTTGCACACTCAAAGTGCATCAGGGCAAGCGGGTGCCGCCATAGGTCGTGCACAGAAAAGGGTTCCAGCTGCCAGTATTCGTAGTCTGTTACTTCCCCGTCCCAGTGCGGGTTAGGCAGTGCCGAAAGCAGCAGTACGGGCCTCTCCAGCAGCTCGGCTGGCAGGTCTGCCAGCAGCTCGCGTAGCTGCCTGTAGGTTAGGGGTGCAGGGGGTATGTTTTTCACGCTTGGCCTGTTTTGTGTTTTTCGTTTATCTGGTCGCTTACGGCCATGTGGGTTAGCTGCTCCATGGCTTCGCGCAGGCTGTGCGCATTCAGGGGCTTGTGCTCCCCGGCTATGGTTAGCCGCCCCTGCTGGCGGTATATTCCGGCGGTCTTGATGGCTATGTAGCGGTAGCTGTCGGCGGGTAGGCCCGTTACGGGGTGTTCCACGGTTTCGCGTGCATATTGCTCTATCGCGTGTTCGGTTTCGTTTTCGGGCTTCAGAAACCGCTGGAGTATCTGGCTGTACTCGTTTTTGCCGTAAAAAGCCCCAAAGGTGGCAAAGAGCCGCTTTTTGTAGATACCGGGCAGGATCGCCACAATCAGGTCGGTCTGGTAGGTGTGGTTGTCGTCCTTTAGTGCCATCGGCTCAAACTGGTACTTGATGGCTTCCATAATGCCAGCCAGCATTTCCTCGGGCTTCCGCGCGTATCGCTTCTTGCCCTTTTTGGTGTAGTAGTACAGGCTCTCCAGGCTTACCACGGTGGCCCCCCGGCTATCCAGTGCCTCCAGCAGCCGTTCGCGGTCTTGCGCGGGCAGGAAGAGCAATCCCGCCGCTATGCCTTGCCGCTGGCTCTGGCTCATGGGTGCGGGGGGTTTGCGTTCGTCGATGGTGAGCAGGTTCCAGCTTTTCAGGATGAGGGTGTACAGGCGGTTTCGGCTTCGCTCCACGCGGTATACCAGTAGCAGGCTGTGTATGTGCACGTGCCAGCCATTCGCGCCGCTAGTGGTCTCCACATTGCGCAATCCCGCCCATACCTGTTGCCGCCACTGCCTGGTTTTGCGTAGTTCGTTGAAGGCTACGATCAGCTTGTCGTATACCTCTGTCAGGCTATCCGCAAGTGAGTGGGGGACGGTAAGCACCAGGTGAAAGAAATCGTACTGGGTTAGCAGCCCATCATGCGCGGTAAAGAACTGCCAGTACCCGCTTCTTATCCGTCGGCTTTTTAGTGCATTGCACACCGGGCATATCTTGTGCTTGCAGGTGGCCGCTGCCAGTGGCTGTATGTATCCGTCGCTGTACTGCCTGGCTACACTGTGGCGGGCACAGGTGCGTAGGGCTACCACGGCCCGCGCTACGGTGGGTTCTGGCTTGGCTTGCCGCTTCAGGTGCTCGTCTATCGCATTCGCCAGGCCCACGGCTTCGCGCCGATAGGTGCCCAGGCGGATAGCCCGGTTTTCCTGTATGTCCAGCCTTTCGGAAAGGGTTATTTGGGGGTGCATCTGGAGGTAAAAGGTTTTAAGTATTAAGGATTCAAAAGGCAGCAGAGAAAAAATCTTGCGGAGGTTATTTCATTGTTATGGACGGAGGGTCTCAAACGCGCCGGAGCGCGTTTTTCGGGGGATTCGGTTTTTCTCCGTTTTGCCTGTTTGTTAAGCACTCAGCTTGTTTGCAAACAGGTCTTGCTGTTGTTGGTTTGCCTTCAGGTCTTCACAGTTTGCCAGCCATATGCGTAGCCACTGTAGTTCCGTGCGGTACGCTTGCTTTAGTGCTTCGTACTGTTCCTGGTTTATTGCCCCAAGCACAAAGTGCGCGGACTGCAAAATATCCTGCATGGGCAGGGCTTCCAGCTCTGTCAGCTGTGTGCGTATGGCTGCCACGGGGGGTAGGTTTCCCGCTGTATACGCCTGGTATATCCGCAAAGAGGTGTAGCCCTTGGCATATGATCTTAACACCTCTGTCGCCCATACCTGCCGAATGGGCTTGTTTTTCGGCCCTAACAAATAGCCGTGATGCCGGAAAACGCGCTCTGTAACGGCTATTAGCTCGGGGTCGGCTAGCAGGCCTACACGTTGACGGGTTTTTTCGATGGACTCCAGAAACATAAGATGATTGGATTGGTAGAAAGTGTTTGCGCCGCTTCGCGGCGGGGTTTATCGCTTTGCCCCCCAGGATGTGTGGTTAAGTGGGGGCGTACACCGGGTGGGGGCTTGCGCCCCCCTTATTCGGTGCATCCTTACGGGTGTGCGCGGCGCTCGGGTCGCTCCCCAGCGTTGCCCTATCCTCCGCGTACTTCTTTGTGCTAGAAATTTGGCTCCTCTATACAAAAGTTTGTGGGCCAATCTAGCAGGGGGTGTATGAGCGGGTGCTCATATATCCGCAGCTTGTTTTCGTGACAGTAGAAAAAATCGGCTAGCTTCTTCAGCTCGCTATCCGTAGGTATCGCCTTTTCGTCTTCGTAAAAGAGTGCGAGCCGATCCGGCTTTATTTTCACGGCCTTTGCGTATGCCGCGTTGCCAATGTACCGGTATAGTGGGTCGGCCCGCAGCACAATACCAATGCGCGTACCCACTACTTTGCTTCCCATTCTAGGCCGATTTTTCGCCGCCTCTACCCAGATGCATTCTGTTGGCAGGGCGGCATAAAGGCGTTCCTTGCCACTTAACTGGATCAGCCGATTCCGGTTCAGGAGCCGTACGAAAAGCTCGTAGGGAAACCGTTCCTGCATTGAGGGCTTTGGCGGCCTTGGCACAAGTGACGACGCATACACGGTTCCATCGCAATGGCCGATTAGTTTTACGCCCCTCTTGGTTATGTGCAAATAGTCGTCAATGGGCGGGAAAACGGGTTTTTTTTTCTTTTTCATGGATGTAAAGGATAAGAATTGAAGTAACTTGCTCAGAAGATATAGAAAATCTAAATATGTCGCCAGCCACCCCGGTTTGTCCTATAATTCACATTATGGTGAAACTGGCCCCATTGATTATCAGCGAATTAAAGAAAAGGGGAGGGGGTTTCGCCGAAACAATTAAACCAAAGAATGTGTTGTGGAGCAGAGGGGGGGG
>Ga0209985_10002420_pt1 | contig 16888 bp, 15 predicted proteins | sample NOAtaG_FD_187305 | JGI IMG/M metagenome (GOLD analysis project Ga0209985, IMG submission 187305) | Freshwater lake microbial communities from Lake Erie, under a cyanobacterial bloom - NOAA_Erie_Diel6S_1000h metaG (SPAdes) (version 2) | ecosystem: Environmental > Aquatic > Freshwater > Lake ...
CGAAAAACCCTAGAACAAACACTGCGATCGCCCATTGGCATTATCAAAGCCGATCAGCCCATGCACCTAGAGCATCCCGTGCAATGTGCTTCTGTCCAAACTTTGGTAAAACGACTCGAAAAACAAGAAGTAGATTTGGGTGCGATCACCCTCGTGATTATTGATGAAGCTCACCTTTCACTTGCACCAAGTTATCTGACAATTTTGCGCCATTTTCCTGAAGCATTGATTTTGGGAGTGACAGCCACACCTTCTCGGCTGGATGGAAGAGGATTTGATCGTCTTTATGAAGCATTGGTGGTGGGACCTTCTGTATCCGAATTAATTTGGAGAGGATTTCTCGCGGATTATGATGTGCTTGCACCCGAAAGCTTTTTACCGACAGAACAAGGGATTCGTATTGCAGGAGGAGATTTTAATTCCGCTGACCTAGCTGAGCGCATCGATCGCCGCTATGTGGCAGGTTGTGCCGTGGATGCATATTTGCGGCATGCCCATCAAAAACGTTGTGTCGTATTTGCGATTAACCTAGACCATTCCAAAGCGATCGCAGAGCGTTATCGCACCGCAGGCATTGCCGCCGAACATATCGATGGCGAAACTGCAACCAAAGAGCGTAAAGCTATCCTTGAGCGTTTTCGTGCTGGTCAGACCCTCGTACTCTGCAATGTCAATTTGTTCACTGAAGGCTTTGATGTTCCCGAAATCGAAGTAATTCAACTATGTCGTCCTACCAAATCCGTCGCTTTACATCTGCAAATGCTCGGTCGTGGGCTACGCCCCAAAGGTGGTCGCAAAGCATTAATTCTTGACCATGCGGGTAATTGCTTGCGCTTAGGTGGAGCGAAGGCCGAACGAAATTGGACATTACAGGGATTAGAAGAAGAAATTCCTGAAATTGAACCCGTGAGCGAGCCATTAATCGAACAGATCGAACTATCCATCACTGATATTCCCAAACCTCAAGTCGATTTGCCAAGTTTGCCCAAACGTCGCGTCGAAATTTACGAAACAGATGCCGATTTTTTCAGTCTTCCTACCCATGCTGAACTCGAAACTCGTCTAGCTCAACAAGCATACAGCCAGCCAACCCAATCCAGAAATGTTTCCAGATCGCCATCAAACTCTAATCAAATCAATCCCAACCGCGATCGCCGTTCTACCCCAACCCGCCCAATCGCCTCAAAAGCATCGCTAAAATCATCTCCAAGAACATCCTCAACGAGTCCATCTCGCCGTCCTCCTCGCCAGCTATCACCGATCCAAAAAGTAAGCAAAGCTGCTTTCGAGCTAGCTGAGCTACTCGAAAGCATCCTCGTCTGGGTTTGGCGATCATGGTTCCCTCCCAAGCAGAAACAAATGGATGTCTCTCACAAATATAAACGTCCTCCTAACTACCGATAGAAGTGATGCCAAAAGACAAAATGGCTACGCCATTTTGTCTTTTTAAAACCCTTACAGGGTTGATGCATTTAGTGCTTTCTCTAAAGATTTTCGCCCTTGATTCATCGACATTAAGGTGAATTCTTAATGGTTGGCTTCGATGTATTTATAGGACTTACGCAAAAGAACGAGCCGTAGGGGCAATTCATGAATTGCCCCTACGGCAAAATGAGGCTTTCAGGGCGTTTTTGCGTAAGTCCTAATTTAGTTGAAATTAATAGACAAAATCAATTTAACTACTATGGACAATACCGAAAATAAGTATCAACAAAATCTGCAATCTTTAGAACGAGATGAATTGCTTTTATGTCTCGTCGAAATCGAAAAGAGTAAGGAGGATATGTACAATGTCAAAAAGATTTAATTTAATCAGGTGTAGTTGACCAAGCGCTATGGAAGCTGTTGTACGAAGTGCAATAAAAAAGTAATGCTCAATTTGTTTTTCTTCGTTCTAATTCTTGTAATTGGTAGAGATCAGAGATGAATTGATACAATACTCTTTGAGCATTTGTTGCTCGTTTCCATTCCTTGGTTGGATTATATAATTTGGAAAGAAGAGGGATAACTTCTGTATCTAAAGCATAGCGAAAAAAGTTTGTTGGTAAGATCAATTGAGATGTATCGCGGAGGTCATGCAAAAATTCTAATTCAAAACTTTCGGGGTTAGATCTAGCGATCGCGAGTGGTCTAGCCCAACAGCGTGATGAGATAGAAATATTGTCGATCACCTCTGCAAATAGGTGTAAACTCCCACTTAGCCTATCTTTCGAGGAATCAATACAAACAATTTGATCGGTTTTAAATTCGTCAGTTGAATATTTATCAGTCATTTTATTTGACCCTCGTTGTACTTCGCAATAGCTGCCGATCGCATATTTCTATACTCATGGCAGGCTCCAGACAGGCAAAGCCCTGACAAACGATCGCGATCGCGTCAGGATTCGGCAAATGTTTATCAAGGCGTAACATCACCGCAGGCAGATATTGACGGTTGAAATATTCATACTGCGTAGGCAGAGTACGGACAAGGGTGTGATTGCGGAACCAGTCAAAGGCAGCTAATAAACTAGGGCAAGCTACAGGACTATTCGTAATTACATGACCGAAGCGTTTGAGAGCCAACTCAGCACGATCTAGATATTCTAACTTCTTCGTCACACTAGCAATACGAACAAGATTCGCGATCGCAATTCCATTAGGTGAAGGCGTAGCATTATCTTGATAGTTGCGTTCCCGTAAGAGCAAATGCTGGCTAGATTCGCTAGTAGTATTGAAATAACCACCAGATAGAGCATCCCAGAAATCGCGATCAAATTCAGCTTGAATAGCGATCGCTTGTTGCAAATAAAAATTTGCCTCTTCTGGAATGGCTTGATGCATATCGAGAAGCGCTTTAATCAAGAAGGCATAGTCTTCTGATTGGGCTACTACGGCTGCTTGACCTTCATAATTAATCCGTTGTAAACGCCCTTCAATCCATTGATTTTCGAGAATGAACTTAGCTGCATTGACTGCGAGTTGTTTATAAATAGGCTTTTGAAAAGCACGATAGGCATTTGCCAAGCCTGAAATCATCAGAGCATTCCAAGCTGTTATTGCCTTGGTATCAGTCACAGGTGGTACACGTCCTTCCCAATCAATTTCGCGAATATCCGCTTGACTTCGAGCCACAGGAAACGCATCCGTAGGGCGAGAATATTCGCCATAACGGAGGCGAAATAATTTAGTTAGACAAGCTTCAACCTCTGGAGATAGTTCACCATTTTTTTTGCGTTGCAAAACATTTGTTTCCTCAAAGTTCCCAGCGACAGAAATCGTAAATTCTTGAACTAATAAGTCAAGTTCAGCCGTACTAAAACTCTTTTTGAGTTCCGAAAAGCTCCATACCCAAAACTTTCCTTCTCTTCCTTCACTGTCCGCATCCTGTGAAGCATAAAAACATCCTTCTTCGGCTAGCATTTCGCGCTGGAGCCATGTGGCAGTTAGCTCACAACTCCTTGAGATCGCAGGTTCTTTCAATCCTGATATCCAGAGATTAGCTAGATATTCCATGATCAAGCCATTGTCATAGAGCATCTTCTCAAAGTGGGGTACTGTCCAAGTATGATCGACAGTATAGCGATGCCATCCGCCCGCCACATGGTCAAAGATACCGCCAAGAGCCAAAGACAAACCACGCTGTTGGGTCTTATCTTTGAGGATATTGTCGCTCGATTCAGGATTTAGAGATTCAAAACGACTCGCTCTTAACAAAAAATTGGCATAGGGAATCATCGGGAAACAAGTTCCATAATCGCGATTAGTGACGACTTCTGCGCATTTAGCAATTCCATTTGCCAATACTTCATCGTTAATGATTGGTACGGGCGTGTGTTTATTAACTTGGTGCAGATTACGAACTATTTGCTCTTTATAATCTTGAATATCTTGATTGCGATCATGATAGATTTCTAGAATTGATTGCAGTACTCGCAAGAACCCCGGTCGTCCATAGCGTGGCTCAATCGGAAAGTATGTCCCACCATAGAATGGAACCAAATCATCGGGAGCTAGAAACAAATTTAGGGGCCAGCCACCACTTTCACCCATAATCTGCACCGATTGTAGATAGATGCTGTCAAGGTCAGGGCGCTCCTCGCGATCAACTTTAATCGCCACAAAGCGATCGTTCATGTAGTCCGCAATTACTGTGTCCGAAAAAGCTTCATGCTCCATTACAGTGCACCAATGGCAGCTAGAGTAACCAATTGACAAAAAAATTGGCTTGTTTTCAGTTCTCGCTTTTTCTAATGCTTCATCGCCCCAAGGATACCAATCAATCGGGTTATCAGCGTGTTTACGGAGATAGAGACTTTGCGATTGGGCGAGACGATTGGGCATAGGGCAAAATTTGACTTTGCGAAAATGAGTAAAGGTGCTATGAACAGTCTAACTCTTTGTTTCACAAATATTCCCAAGCAAAACAGCGTAAACCCCAAAAAGCTAGTAGCGGTGCTTCACACCGCTACTAGCTTTTTGGGGTTTACATAGTCTGTATGAGCATCACTATTGTCGCGATCGCCGTTTGTAGAAATTTTTGATCGAAAAGCACTGTATGTCTTATGCTATACATTTGTTTTCTGACTAATCCAATCTTTGAGATTATTTGGTACAGTAGTGAAATGCACATAAATTGTTTTAGTATATCGAGATAGCGATACTTGTTCTAAAACTATTTGACTAGGTTGCTGATGATTTAAAACTTTGGCATATATTTCACCTTCGATCTCTAGCTGTTGGGCTTGGTCATTGATCTGGAGATGTAGTTTGAGATTAGTTAATTCAGGAATATCGTGATCAGAGAAAATCTCGGCTCCATATGGAGATAGCTGCTTTAGCTCACCTTCAAACATTTCTGTACCTAGATGCTTCTCTTCTAAAATGCGATAGGTGATTGGAATTGGAATCGGCAACAATTGCAAGGAATCGCTGAGAGAAGGAAGTTCTAGATTGTATATTCCACCAAGACCACAAATATCGTAGATGGAAATTGGATGTGATACGCCTTTAGGTTCTACTTCCATCGAGCCGTTGATCTTAGCGATGTCTTCAATTTCCTTGTAAGTAGATTCCGAAATTAAAATTTGTCCTCCCACAGTATAAGATTCAATCCGCGCTGTGAGATTCACATGATTACCAACTACAGCATATTTAGCGCGAGATTGAGAACCGATATTACCAGCCACGACTTCACCTGTATTAATACCGATTCCCATCGCGATTTCAGGCAGTTGCTGTTGAGTGAGTTTCTCATTCACTGATCGCATGGCTAATTGCATAGCGATCGCACTAGCCACTGCCCGCGCCGCATCATCTTCACGATAGATCGGCGCACCAAATAACACCAAAATCGCATCGCCAATAAATTCATCAATCGTGCCTTGATAAGTCGCGATCGCCTCGGTCATTGTGCCAAGGAAAACATTGAGAATTTCCACAACTTTTTCGGGCGGAAGCTTTTCAGAAATAGTGGAAAAGCCGCGCAGGTCACACATGAGAATTGTAACTTTGCGTCGATCTCCGCCTAGCTTTAGACCCTCAGGCGTTTCCAATAGACTTTTTACAACGGCATCTGTCAAATAGCGGCTAAAGTAAGTACGAATTTGCGCCGCCGTAATTGCTAAATAGCTAGTCACAACTATACCGCTACCAAAAAAAGCGATCGCCGCAGGGACAAAGGGTATCCACCAGCCATAGATGAAAGTAATAAAGCAGGATGCAAATAAACTTACTGCTAAGACTAATATGCTCAGCGATCGCACTATTAGTAGCTGGATCTTTTGATCCTTAGCGTTGACATTGCGCCATTGCCAAATCAAGGTCGAGCCAGCTAGCGCCCAACCAAAAATCCATAGCCATTCCCAATGCTCTTCCCATGACTGAATTGTTGCTCTGCTATCAAGAGTGCTGCCAAGAATATGACTAACTATTTGGGCATGAACTTCTACGCCTGAAGTCAAAATTCTGGTACTTCCAAGTCCACCATCGAGAGGAGTGAAGAACCAATCACGAAGACTTACAGCGGTGACACCTATCATCACGATGCGATCACGGAATAAATCTGGCGCTATTTTCCCGTCCAATACGTCCGCCATTCGCACAGTCTGAAAACCCTGAAGCGATCGACGATAGTTAATTATAAATTGATGTCCACCCACATCAATTTGATGATAACTGCCATCATTAGCTCTTAACTTTGGTGGATTTAGAGCCTGTTCAATTTTCTCTATGGGAACAGTTTTTTCGCCATCAAGATAGAGTAAGGCTAGCTGCAAGCCAAAACTAAGTCCCACTTTGCCGTCAGGTAAACTCAAGGATAGTAAACCTCGGCGAAGACGACCATCTCCATCATGGACAAGATTGACTGCTCCAATTTGATCGAGTTGGGCAAGCGCAGGCGGAGGTTTAATGTCTGAAACTGAGAAATTTGACGTAACTAAATCAGATGTTTTATAAGCTCCTATCAAATTAGAAGTAGTCTTAAATAGTTTTTCTAATTGTGGATAGCTAGCACTATCTGTCTTGTCACGGGCTAGATCTAAGCCGATCGCACGCGGTTTTTGTTGTCGGATTTTATCTAACAATTTAGTCAATAAAGCGTCATCAATTGGCCATTGATATTGACGGATATCAGCTTCATCAATGCCTATAATCACAATCCGACGATCTGCGGGTTCAGGCGATCGCCATCGAAAAAACTGATCGAGCATGGCTAATTCGAGCGACTCAAGCGCCCCAATCAGCCGTAAACCGATCACCAATAGGGAAATTGTCGGCGCTGCGATCGCAATCCCGCGCCATTTCCACAAGCTATTTTTTAGTCGATATCTAATCGCCATTTTAAGTAAATATTTACGCCAAAATGATAGGATGCGCGACGCGCATCCTATCTCCAAAGTCGCTAATAGCTTTGAGGTGAAGTGCTTTCAGAACTTGCATCAGAAGTTTTCACAAACGAATGTGGAAGAACCCGATTTAGCTTAGCTGATTTCAGTAGTTCGTTCCATTCACTTACAATCTCAGGCTTTTTAGGATTACCTTGCAGCGCTTCAGCCAAAGTTTGCACAGTTTCATACCAGATGCCTTCTTGTGCAAACAAGGCTGCGCGATCTATAGGCAGTGAAACTTTTTTAAGTTGAGTAATTAAATTCTGATTGGGCAAAACCCTTCGCATGGAGCCAATTACCTCTAAATCTGTTGGATCATTGATTGTAAAATTTTTTGTAAATCTCCATGAATAGTTCTTGCCAAGCTTTAAGCCTTGAACATGATCAGGAATCTTAAAGGCAATGATACCTGCCTTACTTTTAAGATAAAAAGTTGTTGTGTAGATTCTCTTACCCTTATCAGATCTAATATCTTCCTCCGTTAGAGTGAAGGATACATTACCGTCAATTTTTGGGATCAGGAAATAAACCGTTGGACGTTCTGAAATAGTCTGAGGGACTGGAGCATTTTCTGCTTTTAAGTCTGGAACTAGCCCAATTAGGCAAACTTCTGTCGTTTCACAAGCGCTACGGAGAATCCCTGGAGTTGAAACTATAGGAGTACCAAGATTGCTAGGTGGGTTATAGCGTACCCTGCGTGACTGGGCTTGAGCTGAAGGTGTAAAAAGGCTCAATGATAAAGGCAACCCAATTGCTATACTTATAGCCAAGCAAGAGCAAGCCGATGCTATTAAAATCTTTTTTTGTGAAAATTTGGATAAAAACATGATGCGATCGCCTCTAGACAAGTGATCTGTATGGGTATGGTGTCCAGCTTAGCTTATCACCATAATACCCACGAGATAGTTAGATACTAATAAAGAATGCATCTGTTATCAAAAAGTTGCTATAGACATTCGACTTAACTTTTTTAGCAAAAACAATTTTATTGAAAGTCAGCCAACGGTGGACTTTCAATAAAATTGTTTTTAGCGGTAAAGCGTATTATGATAATTAGAAAAATTTATTAAAATTGTTGCGAAACTATGGATATCTTGTCTTTGGGTTGGTTTGGCGTGCTTGGTATGTTTACACTTTCGATCGCTTTTGTCGTCTGGGGACGTAACGGTCTATAAGAATTAAGAAAGGGGCGCGAAGCGCCCCTTTCTTAATTCTGAACGATTAATGTAAAAGCTGCCCAATTCAGTGGATCGGGATACTTAGTTTTATTAGCAAGCATGGCATGACGGATGGCTTGCGCTTTGTTAGGTTCAGTCTGAAATTTTTTATAAAACTCGGTCATTAGCAATGCTGTTGGCTCATCGGGTACAGCCCATAGCGACACGACAGCACTAGGCACTCCCGCGCTAATTAGCGATCGCGATAGTCCAATCACACCATCGCCAGTTAATAAACCCTGTCCAGTTTTACAAGCACTTAGTACCACCATCTCCGCATTCAACCGCATCGTCACAATTTCGCTAGCCGTCAAAAATCCATCGTCAGTTGAGCTAGGCGCAAGGGGGATCGCACCTGGGATCTCACCGTTACGATATTCCTCTGATAATCCATGGGGAGCGAGATGGACAAAACGAGCAGATTTCATCTTATTAACAACTTCCACTTTTGTCGCGTTGTCGCCTGTTAGAAAAGTAGTATTTAGTAAAGATGCGATCGCTTTTGCCTCTTTTTCAGCTCCTATAGCAACGTAAGAGATAGATAGGACAATTCAAAACCCAAAAGATGGCAGAGCTTCGCTCTGCCATCTTTTGGGTTTTATGTCCTAAGCAAAGCTTACATTGCTATAATAGAGGTGTTAACTGAGTTGGTGGATTTCCGAGACTAGGCATAGTGGGATTGCCAACTATGAGAACTTCCTGCAAATTAACTTTTTTTACTTGTTGTCTAAGTTGGTGAGTGAAATCGAGAACTTGAATAGCAGGTGCAATTTGAACTGTATGTTTCTCAATTAGAAATTGATCTTTAGGATTAATTAGAGCTGCAAATGGAACTAGAAAAAGCAATCCTTGGGGTAAGAAAATCACCCTCGTATTGGCATCTTTAGGTAGTAAGTCTTGAATTGGCTGAATCAGAACTGCATATAATTGCTTGAGATCCCCATACTTCGCTAATATAGCAATGTAAGCTTTGCTTAGGACATAAAACCCAAAAGATGGCAGAGCGAAGCTCTGCCATCTTTTGGGTTTTGAATTGTCCTATCTATCTCTTACGTTGCTATAGCTAAAGACAAGACAATGGTAGAAATAAATAGAGTGACAATGAACCTGTTTAAGCCTGTGGAATCAACTTTCCGAAAGACAATGACCTTTGATAATGGAAGAGAGTTCTGTGGGCATGAGCAGCTATCTCAAAGTCTGCAAATAGAGACTTTCTTTGCAAATTCATATCATTTATGGGAACGCGGATTGAATGAACATACTAATGGATTGATTAGAGAATTCTATCCCAAAAGTATAAACTTTAAAATCGTGAAAGAAGATAACTTTCAGAAAGTGGTGGATTTTATCAATCACAGACTGAGAAAATCTCTTGACTATCGTACTCCTTATGAAGTATTCTTTGCTTCATAAGATGTCGTTGCATTTCATCCTTGAATTGGCGAAACTTTTCAAACACGCTCTAAGAAAAAAGGTTCACCAAGTGAACCTTTTTTCTTAGATTTTCTCAGCGATATATTTAGCAATTCGGGCAGACGCTCCTGCTTTGCCCATGCGCTCCTCACCATTGCGACTTACCTCTTGGAAGTAATCAGGATCTTGCAAAATCTCATTGAGCACATCCGCAACCTGAGCTGGTTTTTCGATTAAATTAATTGAGCAGCCTAACAGATCCGCTTGTTCTTCAGCAAACTTGCGCGTGAATTGGGGGCCATTTCCCGCGATCGTGATTACAGGTTTGCCTAAACCCACCATCTGTTCCGTCGCAGTGCCAGCCATCGCCAAGCCTAAATGACATTGATGCAGACAATCACCAAAGCCATCTTGCAACAAAATTAGTCGCGCATTTTGCACTTTAAAAGTAGTTTCATCAATGCGCTGCCAACCCTTTTGGATAATGCTCTGCCCAATAATTTCCAAATCTAAGTCAGGTGCGATCGCTACTAAAAAATGGACATTATGCGGAATCGCACGGGATACAACTTGAGCACAAAGCATCAATGTCATCCAGTTTTCATAGGCTTCAGGTGATCGCGAACCTGGAAGAATTGCCACAGCCCATTCATCTTCGCCAATACCAAAATTTATGCCCTTTGGTTCAAGCCCATCCATCATCGAATTACCTAGATAAATCGCTGGCAGTTTAAAATCGCGATTCAAGCTCTCGGCAGTTAATAGATCGCGGACAAATATCGCCTTGCAGCGATTGCTATTCATCAAAGCGCGTTCCCAAGGGAAAAAGTTAGAGCCGCCAAAAGGTTTTTTGACATGGGGCAAACTACTTTTGCGATCGCGCCAAAAATATTCTGACTTAGCCGTGGCAACAAATGCAAAATTACAGCCACCAAACTGAGATGGTAACCATGCAAACAGCAATGGCACAATATCACCCACTGCTAAAATCAGCCGATTGTTTCTGCGATTTTCCCGTGACCAACTCCATACAAACCCCAATTGCTTCCGAGTTAGCCCTACCAATCCACTTTTGACATCACGCGCTAACTGACGGCTATCCATACGGACAAATCCCCCCGATGGCATCGCTTGCGTAAACTTTTCAACGATCGAGATATTTGCTTTAGTATAGGCATGTCCCACGCCCACAAGCGGTAAGGCGATCGCTGAAAGCCCTAATTTCTCTAGTTCAATGCAGATACGGGCAGCGATGATATCTTCACCATGTCCGTTACTGATACATAAAATTTCCACGTTTTACCAAAAACTCTAATTTGCAATTCTAAATTAATAATTTGCTTTACGTAGATAAAATTCCTACGATAGCTGAGGTTTTGGGCTGGCACGGGGGGGCAGCCCCTACAGAACACAAATTATTCAGGTAGGGGCAATCCCCCCGTGGTTGCCCTGCTTCACTAGCAGCAAGAGATTCATCATCTGCATCCTGCGTAACAGCAATTAGTAATTTGCTGTGCCAAGAGTACAACAAATCAATATGTGGCTAATTTAACTTTAATAGAAACTGCGACATTATGCTTAATCCGCGCTGAGCAGCGCAAATTAAAAACTTAGGACTTACGCAAAAATGCCCTGAAAGCCTCATTTTGCCGTAGGGGCAATTCATGAATTGCCCCTACGGCTCGTTCTTTTGCGTAAGTCCTAAAACTGTTGTACTGGGCTTTGCCCAGCACAACAGTTTTTAATTTGATTAGCTTAAATAGGTGTAACCATTCAAGCAATGTTCATATTTTTGCAAAAACAACCTTGCTTCATCCAGAGTAATTTGCTTCTCTTGGAGAGCGCGTTCTGTCTCTTGACGAATATTTTCCAGCATCGCATCACGATTGTACTGCACATATTCCAGAACCTCGGTCATCGAATCACCCTTGATTACATGCTCAACCTTATAACCATTAGGAGTTGCATGAATATGAACTGCATCAGTGTCACCAAAGAGATTATGCAAATCGCCAAGAATCTCTTGATAGGCTCCACCGAGAAATAAAGCCAAAAAGTAAGGCTCTTCGGAAATAAAAGGATGTAACTCAAGCACAGACTTGACATCGCGCAAATCGATGAAACGATCAATTTTGCCATCGCTGTCACAGGTGAGATCAGCGATCGTGCCGCGACAGATGGGTTCTTCATTTAATCGATGGATTGGCATAATTGGGAACAATTGGTCGATCGCCCAACTATCGGGAGCAGATTGAAATACTGAGAAATTACAGTAATAAGTTAGCGCCATGGATCGTTCCAGATCTTCAAGATCGTCAGGCACATAATTCAGTTTGCGGGTTACCTTGAGAATGCGATCGCAACATTCCCAAAACAGACGTTCAACTCTGGCGCGTTGCTTGAGGCTTAGATAGCCAAAGGTGAACAAGCTAACTGCTTCTTGATTGAACTGAACGGCATCGTGATAAATCTCTTGGTAATTATTCTCGTTGATATTTTCCAATGATTCAAAAAGATTGCGGACGATTAGATGCTCATCCTCTTTTAGAGGTGAGATCGGCTGGTTAGGAATACCGCTAATGCCAACTACATCAAAGACTAAAACCGATTGATGGGATGCGATCGCGCGACCGCTTTCACTGGTCAAAGTTGGCACAGGTACGCCTTTTTCCGCGCAGGCATCCTTAATTGCCGCCACGATATCGTAGGCATAGTTCTGCATACTATAGTTTTTAGAGGCATAGAAATTGGTTTTGGAACCATCGTAGTCAACGCCTAAACCACCACCAACATCGAGATGCCCCATCGGTGCTCCCATTTCCGCAAGCTGTACGTAGATTTGTCCTGCTTCGCGTAAGGCATCTTTGATCGTGCTGATGTTGCTAATTTGAGAACCGATATGGAAATGCAACAATTTCAGGGAATCTAGCATATTTGCCGCTTCCAATTGTTCAAAGGTTTCCAGAATCTCCCACATGCTAAGACCAAACTTAGCGCGATCGCCTGTGGAATCTTCCCAATGTCCAAGCCCTTTGGCACTCAGTTTTGCTCTTACGCCAACTACAGGGGCAATTCCCAACTTAGTCGCAGCGCGGATGATCATTTCCACTTCTTCCAGTTGCTCGATCACAATGATCGTGTTTTGCCCCAACTTTCGCGCTAGTAAAGCCGTTTCAATATATTCGACATCCTTGTAGCCATTGCAGATTAGTAACGAGCCAGGGGTGCGTAGAGTAGCAAGAGCAATCAATAATTCGGGCTTAGAACCTGCTTCTAGACCAAATTGAAATGGTTTACCATATTTGGCAATTTCTTCAACCAATTGACGTTGTTGATTGACTTTGACAGGGAAAACGCCACGATAAACGCCATTGTAGTTATAGCGTGCGATCGCTTTAGCAAAGGTAGAATTAATGCGCTCAATGCGATCAGCTAAGATATCCGAAAATCTCACTAATATGGGCAGACGCAACCCTCTCTGCTTCAGATCATTTACCAAATCAAACAGGTCAATGCAACCACCGCGATCGCCTTTGGGGGAGACGGTCACATTACCCGCTTCGTTAATACTGAAATAAGGTTCTCCCCAGCCATTGATACGATAAAGTGATTCGCTGTCTTGAATAGTCCACTTTTTCGCATCTGCAACAACAGGTAATTGAATCTCTTGCAACATTGTTAATAAACCTTTGATAAACCTTACAAACCTTGATCTACATAGTGGAGAGTGATTAGCACTTTACGATGCTCGTAGCAACTGTAGCACTACCAAATCACTACCAAATAAATCTAGACGCTTAGCCAGAAAACAGTCTAGATCTTTTTGAACCATCACTGTTGCAATTATTGCTATAGTTTGCTGTAGATTATAGTTTCTAGACATTTTAGCGTTTTATTCACGGCTTGCTGATCAATGAATTTTGAAGCTGACTTAAATCTGATACTCCGTGCCCGATATCCTTTGATTTATATACCTTCAGCGGAGGAAGAGCGAGTTGAAGCTGTAATTACCAACGTGGCAAAATCTCTTGGTCGCAGCATATTTGTCTGGGATTTTGTCGATGGTTATCAGTCTAATCCCACTGATGCAGGGATGGGTAAGCGTAATCCTTTGCAGGCTCTAGAATTTGTAGATAAAATTCCCAAAGGTGCAGTGTTTGTATTGCGAGATTTCGATCGCTTTCTTGACGATGTTGCGATCGCACGTAAGCTCAAAAATCTTGCGCGTAGACTCAAAAGTGAAGCCCAAAATATTATTGTGCTTGCCTCGCAGATTAATATTCCCGATAGCCTCAGTGAATTTTTCTCGATTTTAGAATTTCCACTTCCAAATCCTAGTGAATTAAGAACAGAAATTGAGCAAATTGCCTGTTCTGTTAGTTATGCTAATCCAACTTGCGATATTCAACTAGATAAACAAGCGATCGACGATCTGGTTCGCGCTGGACAAGGCTTATCTCTTGAGAAAATGCGGCGTGTGCTAGCAAAGGCGATCGCTGAAAATGGTCGCTTACGTCCCGATGATGTGGACCTAATTCTCGAAGAAAAACGCCAAAGTATTCGCCAAACTCAGATTTTAGAATTCTATCCATCGACAACAGAAATTAGTGATATCGGTGGTTTAGACAATCTCAAAGAATGGCTACTACGTCGAGGTAGTGCCTTTAGCGATCGCGCCAGAAAGTATGGACTTCCCCATCCACGCGGATTACTACTCGCAGGGATACAAGGTACTGGCAAATCCCTCACAGCTAAAGCAATTTCCCATCATTGGCATTTACCATTATTGCGCCTTGATGTTGGTCGCCTCTTCGCAGGCTTAGTCGGTGAGAGTGAATCCCGCACCCGTCAAATGATTCAGTTAGCCGAAGCTCTTTCTCCTTGCGTATTGTGGATTGATGAAATCGACAAGGCTTTTGCGGGAACTGATGGACGTGGTGATTCAGGCACAACTAATCGCGTGTTCGGCACATTCCTTACATGGATGGCAGAAAAGACTTCACCCGTATTCGTTGTGGCTACAGCAAATAATATTCGTACTTTGCCGCCCGAATTATTGCGAAAGGGCAGATTTGATGAGGTGTTTTTTGTGGGCTTACCCAATCAAGAAGAGCGATCGCAGATTTTCTCGGTACATGTAAGCAAATATCGCCCACACAATACTCGCGCCTATGATATCGATCGACTAGCCTACGAGACTCCAGATTTTTCAGGTGCAGAAATTGAGCAGGGTATCATCGAAGCGATGCATATCGGTTTCAGCCAAAATCGTGACTTTACTACAGATGATATTCTCGAAGCTGCTAGTCAAATTGTGCCCTTAGCGCAAACTGCTCAACAGGAGATTCAAGTTCTCCAAGAATGGGCTGCTTCAGGTAAAGCAAGGCTTGCTTCAAGACAGAATGTGTTCAACAAATAAAAACTAAGCGTGGCAAATGGTTTGAGTAAAAAGCCCAGATCTCCGACTTTTTCTTTGCTAGCACAAATAAATTTTGATAAGCAAAGAAAAAGTCGGAGATCTCAATCTTAGCTTCTTCTGTCCAGCTACTTAGGAATGAAAATTAATTAACTTGTGCAATTAAAACCAAAATTTGTTGGGGCGGGCTTTGCCCGCCCCAACAAATTTTGGTTTTAATTAATTTTCATTCCTTACTAACAGAATCGCCTATTTTTAGAATCTTGCCAGCTTCTGTTAATGGAATTCGGGTATTCAGCGCCAGACGATAGCAATGATTGAAACGAGATCGCTCAATGTTTGCTGGTAAAGATGCTTCTCTTTGACGAGTAAAAATCTTTTGAAATTCTGGATAAACTTCACCAGTTAACGTGTCACGGGTGGGCACAGGACAACGTTGACAGGGATTTGTGCCGAAAAACTGAACATCACCAATTTTAAAGGGAACTGTTTCACCAGCTTTCGCAAACAAATGATCTTCCCAAAATGGTTCGGTATCAGTGATTTCTAGATTAGTTCGGAAGCGATCGCGAATTTGCTCAAGGCTAATTGGCGGGGTTACATACCAACTCTGCACAGTGGCAAGAGTTGCCTCCGAGATTACAGTTGCGCCCCATGCTTCAGGATCATCAGGAAATCCATTACTAACATTTTGACGAAGTTCTACGGGTTGATCAAAAAATTTGCTGAGCCAGTCAGTAAGCGCAATGCGATCTCGATCTAAATGAAAAGTGGATACTTCTTGCTGCTCTTGGATTTGCAAATGTACTAGTCGATCGCCTAATTCGTACCTTGCTCTAATTATATGAATCTTAGGATAGCGCTTGGCATTGATGTATTTTCCGTTTTTATCAAACATGGCAAATTCGCGATCGCCTTTTAATGCCCCACCTTCAGATATCTCGACTGCATCTAAAGCGATCGGATCGAGGGATTTAATTGGGAAAATAAGGATTTTACTGAGCTTTGCCATAAAAATGATGAAGTGATTTTTTGATCTTAAAATCAAACGGCGATCGCTGCTTCCAGACTGTTAATAATATCTTCTTTTCTAATCCCTGCGGCAATCAGAGCAGTGGTTAAGCCTTCTTCAAAGTTATCTTCTTCGATGATGATTTTATTCTCGACTAAACGGGCGTGAAATAAAATTGTGTCCATCCAGCGTTGTTTGTCCCAGCCAGTAGCGAGAACGAGAAAATGACCAGATTCGATATCGCAGACAGGATAAAGTTTAATTGCTTGTAGCGGGGTTGAGCGATCGTTGCTTCTTGTAGAGTCTTTTTAAGAATATCTACATGGCTTAATAGGTTATCCATTGCAGAATTGTCTCCTGATCGGGTTCGTAAACTAGTAAATTGATTTTATTGCGTTGGATGGCTAGCTGAAAAATGGGCTTTTGAAAGTGCTTAATGTAAACTGATTGGCTCACGGCTAGGAATAATTCCCGTTCTGGCTCTTACACGCACTTTTGCGCAAAAACCACGTTAACCAGCTTTGACAACAGATTCCTACACTCCTTGCTTAATAAGACTTTCTGCTCCTCACTGGGCGGAACCAGCGCCTTAGAGGGGCAGAGATAGAGAATAATTAAGTATTACAAATCTAAGTTTTTCTCAGTCTACGCAGATCGATTTTGGCGCGGAGTTCATCTTTGATTCTGGCTAGGATTGAGTCTTCATCGATGGTGTCCAAGATCCTTTTAACGACTGCTTTTGGCCCGTCTGCGCCCCATGATGCACCATTGGCGAGATATTCCTTCGTTACTAACCCCAATGCATAGGTAGAAAATCCTGCCACACCTGCTTGCGCGATCGCAACTGACACATACCCCCCCAAAGTCAAACCACCAGTTACAGGTGCAGCAATGCCCAGCAAACCTTTGAGGGAACTTAATCCGAATGTGGCAAGGAATTCGCTGGCACTAATGCCACCCA
>Ga0209985_10002425_pt1 | contig 16842 bp, 2 predicted proteins | sample NOAtaG_FD_187305 | JGI IMG/M metagenome (GOLD analysis project Ga0209985, IMG submission 187305) | Freshwater lake microbial communities from Lake Erie, under a cyanobacterial bloom - NOAA_Erie_Diel6S_1000h metaG (SPAdes) (version 2) | ecosystem: Environmental > Aquatic > Freshwater > Lake ...
GAGAACGGCTCGGATGGTTCGACGACGTCGGAGGTAAAGGGGTCGTCGGCGAACACTTCGCGTTGGAGGAAGTACTTGACCTCAAGTCGAGGATCCGGACGCACAGTGAGCGGGACCGGGGTGAAGAAGAAGCTCCGCGGGGCGCCACCCTGTGTGTAATGGACGACACCGCCGAAACTGTACTGAACCGGCACAGTCGGGGCGGCGTCACGGGTGGGGAGGATGATCCAGTTGGCGGTAGCGCGAACGCCGGGGGCGACCACGCCGTTGCCGGTGACCCCGGTGACCCCGTTGAGGGTGGGCTCGGTGGAAACGGCGAAGCGATCGGTGACATCGGCACCGAGAGCGTCGAACACGGCCAATTGCACGCGGATGCTCTCAACCGGGCCGGCGCCTTGGGAGTTGTCGATCTCCAGCGTGCCGCTGATGGCGGTGCGGGTGATGGCAATCTGCTGGTCAAGGGCGATCCGCACGCGGGCGCACACGCCTTCACCTTCGGGCGGTTCGGCCTCCTGAACGGTGCCGACGCCGATGAGCATTGGCTCTGGCTGCAATTGTGGAAGCTCGAACACCGGCTCGACAGACTGGCCTCCAGCAGCTTGTTCCCCGCAGCACGAACTCGTACCGAAGAGAGACACGCATCTAGAACCTGACTCCGGGAATCGAATCACGATCGGATCCACCCCGGGGCCCACGGGAACAGTGCTGCCATCAGGTCGGCGCAATAGCACGCCTGCGAGGTTAATCTCAAAGTCTAGATCGTGAATTGCGCAGGCGTCAATGAATGGAAAGGAGTCAGTGAATGCGATGTTTGCCGAGAAGCGATTTCTCACGCTGATCCCGCCCAGACTGACAGAATAGACCGATCCCGCATCCGGTCCATCAAGCAGTCGCACATCCACAAAGGCACCTGTTTCAAGTTCTGGGAATGGCACTGCTCGCACCGTTCCTCGAATTCGACGTTCAGGCCATGAACCACAGTTGTTGGATGCCGACACAGTAACGCTGCCTTCAAGTGTAGCAATTGCCAGCGTAGCTGCAAGCCGCGCCGAAATACTTGTCATTGTCAACCGCCCCCCGATAGGAAGCGGCACATTGGTTACTTGGCACTGAAGTCGCCCTCCTACACCAACAGTTCCGGACACCTGCCCGGACAACTCGACATTATGAGACACTCCAAGACTTCCGTCAGGTGTGCAACAAATACAGATATTGGCGTTGCCGCTCAGAAGAACATTCACATCAACAAAGCCCTGATCTATGTCGCAGCCAGGCAGCAAAGCTCGCAGCCCGCTTCGAATCACTTCTCGTGGATCAGCTTCTAGGGCACGACTCCCAGAAACGCATCGAGACTGAAATGTCGTTGGGTCGCATGTGCATGTGACTGACGTGCTTGGCACGATGCTTGGCGTGAACGACCACCCTCCGCCTCCGCCGCCTCCGCCGCCTCCACCGCCCCCGACCGGCGGCGGCGTCGTGGACCGACAGCCGGTGTCGGCATTGATGAGCGTGACGGGTGAGCAGTAGACGTTCCACACGATACAGAACAACTCGAAGGTCAGACACGTGCTGTAGTTGCACGGGCCGCCGCCGGGGCCTTCCAGTCGCTCGATGGTGACCGGAACGATGCGCGTCTGCTGCGGTCCCAGCGTGCCCAGGTTCTCCACCAGCGGCGTGATCCGCCAGTTGGGGTGGCTGGGGAAAGTCAAGCGTGCGTTCTCCACGGCGATGAAGCCGGGGTTGCTCACCCGCAGATCAATCTGCCCGCCGCTGGGGTAGCGGGCCAGGTCGATCAGCGGCGGGTCGACGATGACCGCCGGGGCGGGAACGAAGGTCTGGTAGACCGCCTCGAGCGTGACCAGGGTGACGTCGGTCACCGTGGTTTCCTGAACGACCCAATTGAAGCGGACGGCCTGATAGGGCACGAAGGCACGGATCATGGGCAGCCCGGTTGCCGAGTCGCGGGTGGGCAACTGGGCATCCACGTTCACGGTCTGGGAGTAGTTGCCGTGGTTCGGCGCTTCGACGGTCAGCAGGTATGCCCGCTCGGGGATGCCGTTGAAGCGCACCGGCTCAACCGGCTGGCCTGCTGACGGCCTCTGGGTGATGGCCTGGTAGAGCAGCTGGCCGCTGGCTGGGTCACGGAGTTGAACGGTGGCGTTCTCCACCAGCGGGCCGCCGGTGGGGATGTACTGCCCCGACTGGCTGTAGTACGTTGCCTCGTTCTCCACACGAACGACTAGGTCAACCGACCGATCGGAGACAACCCGGAGGGTGAACGGCACCGACCGTGAGAGCGTACCCGCACTGTTACGGACAACCAGCGACCCATTCACTGTGCCAAATGGCACTTCCGTTCCCGGCGTGCAGCGGATGGTCGCCGTGGTACGTTGACCGCCGACGAGGCTTGGCAATGCCGGAGTGGCCAGTTGCATCCACGGGATGGAGGGCAGGATCACCTGCAGTTCACCGGTCGGGGCGGCACCGATGTTCTCGATTTCGAAGTTGATCAGGGTGTCCTCGCCTCGAAGGACATTCCCGGCAATCGATGACGGGGTGATCTGCACGCTGGGCTGGGCGGGCCGGACATCCAGCACGATGGGCACACTTCGCGTTCCCGAGAGTTCAGAGCCGACCAGGAGGGCCAGTGTGCGGCTGAAGCCTGTCTCACTTTGAGAAGAAAGCGAAATGACTGCGGACACCGTGCTGTTGGGGGGCACCACGGCAGGGATGTTGACACTGGCCGCCAGATCGGACAGATCGCCGCTGAGGACGGCCGACACGCCGGACACCGGCTCGTCACCCGGATTGATCACCGGGATGGTGATCGTCACCGGTTCGCCAGACCGAATGATCTGGTTGAACCGGCTGAACCCGGGGTTGAGTGCGAACAGTGAGAACTCATCGGCCACCGGTGCCTGGGCCGCGGCCCCGCGCGGCCCGACCTGCAGCCGGAACCGCCCGCCTTCGGTGGGCAACGGAACAAACACGGCAAAGAAGTTGCCTTGCGCATCGGTCACCAACGGCCGGTTGGCCGGCTGGCCGGGCTCGTTGGGCCGGAACAGTTCGCGAACGGCGCCTTGGACTTCCAGAATCGCCTGTACACCGATGCCCGCGATGGGCTGACCGGACGTGGTGGTCGCCCGACCCGTGATCGTCACCGGCGTCCCCGCGGGGCCGGAGAGCAAGCCCGCTTCGGCGACGACTTGGAAGGTCTCGGACAGGAACTCCACGTTTGTGGTCGTGGTGTTGTCATTCTCTGCACCTTCGAGGCCTTCGAAAACCGTGTCAGCACGATCGGTGATCACCTTGATGCGATAGCGACCGGCGACTGATGGGTAGGTTGCCGACGCCACACGCTCGACTGTGGCACCTGCCGCCAGCGGGCCGCTCTGGGCGACCTCGTCAAGGGTGATCTCTGCCGGAGGACCGTCAACCCGGACGGCCACGATGCGGTCCACCCACGGTCCGCTCGCCGCCGCCTGACCCGAGTTGCGAATCACGTAGGGGACAGACAGCGCCGTGCCGATCAGCCCGCTCGACACGGGTCCGGCGGATTCGACGATCAGATTGGGGCGTGGCGGCTGACCGATCTGGGTGATGACCGACGCGGCGGCCAGGTTGTTCTCTGGCGGGCCGCTTTCGAGGATGTTGTTGCCGACATCCACCTCCACCTGAAACACATATGCACCCTGGATTCGTGGCGGAATGGTGATCGCCTCGGATCGTGGCAAGGTGGCACCGGCGAGCACCTGCGCCTCCTCGTTGCGGGTGGAAAGCAACAGACGTTCGGCGGACCCGACCCGCTGCAGGTAGACGCTGGAGAAGAAGTTGCGCGGAGTGGGCGTCTGACCGACGTTGGCGAGCGTGTAGGTGATCGTAACAGTTGATTCCGCGAGCGCGGTTTCCGGTGCCTGCACACCGGAGATCGCCAAGTCGGGCCGGCGAATGGTGCTGATGGGCCCGGCGTTGCAGTTGTCTGACTCCACGCTCTCGACAACTTGATCAACGGCATCGACGCACACGCGGAGTCGGTAGCCGAGCCCCAAGTCGGGCACGGAGAAGGAAACGGCTCGCACCAGTGACACCTCACCGGGCGACAGGGTCGCATCGACATTCAGGCTGGCGACGAGCGGCCCCTGCGTGGCCCCGTCAGGCACAGCAAACACACGCTCAAGCCACCGGCCGGTGGCGGGGCTCGAGCCGGTGTTCTGGACCTTCCAGCGGGCGGTCATCTCCTGGCCGACCGACGCGGCGCTGACTTGCTCGATGTCCACCGGCACCAAGTTGGGCAGCAGGGGACGTGAGATGGTGACCGGCCCGAACACCGCGGTGTTGTTGTTCTCCAGACGCTCGACGACGGCGTTGTTTGCGTCGCTCTGGACGATGATGAAGTACGCACCGGTGTTCAGATCGGCAGTCAGCGGCAAGGTCAGAGCAATCGTGCGAGCTGTGGTCTGCGAGGACTCAAGCGACTGGTCGACCGTCAACCCTCCGAGCGCCCGATCATCAGCGGAGAGGGCCGCATCGCTGGAGAGCCAGATGCGGTCAACCCATGGGGCGACGGCGGGCAGTTGGCCGCCGTTGGAAGACTGGTACTGGACGGTCGCCGGCTGACCGAAGATCAGACCGGCAGGGCCGGTGGCGTTGACCCCGGTCACGGTGAGGTCCGGGGCAATCGGCAGCGACACCTGAACCGCCGGCACTCCGCAACGCTCGTTGTCGGCCTCCGCCCCGCTGACCGGCTCGGCGACGTTCCCCGCCGCGTCGGTCACCACGCACAGTTGACGGGGTCCTTCGATGTTCTCAGGCAGGCGGACAATCTGCTGCTGGCTGTACTGTGCGTTCGGGGCCAGGGGACCGTCGCGACGGAACTCCGCCAGGGTGACCGGGGCGCCACCGGCCGGGTTGCGGAGGATGATGCGGTCGATCCAGTTGCCGGTGGCTGCGGCGGTACCGACATTGCTGACGGTCCACGCAACATCGACCGGGCGACCGGCGGTCGCAGCGCTCGGGGTGGTGATGACCGTCACGGCGAGATTCGCCGACGCTGTGGGCGACATGGTGACCGCAGCGCTGGAGGCAGCGTTGTTGGCTTCGTCAGGCTCGGTCACCTGGCTGGTTCCGTCGGCCCGAACGATGAGGTAGCGGGGGCCGGAAGCGGTGGGGTTGACGGGGATATCGAGGTCCAGATCACGCGTGTAACTGGAACCGGGCGACAGGACGTCGGCGGGTACCTGAGTCAGCGTCACGGCGTTCGCGCCCGTGGGCGAGGTTGCGAGTTGCACCACGTCGCGGGCCGTCGCGGGTGATGCGGCAGTTCCGGTGTTGGTGACGGTCCAGCGGACGCGCAGGGGCGAGCCGAAGGTGCCGGCGGCTGGCGCTCCAACGCCGCTGACGGCCAGATCAGCCGCCGGAGCCGGCGACATGATGATCGGCAGCGCCGGTGAGACGTTGTTGGACTCGAGGATCTCAGCCAATTGACCACTGTCGTCGGCACGGGTGATGAGGTAGCGCAGTCCGGACTCGAAGCGGACCGGCAAGGTGAGCGAGAAGTTCTGGACGTACTGACCGTCGCGCGGGACATCGGCCGAACGCACGCGGGACTGCAGACGCAGGTCGGCGGCGTCCCACACCGGGTCGGTCGAGAGGTAGAGCGCGTCCGACCAAGTGCCTGAGGTGGGCCCGCCGCTGTTGGTGAACAGCGCGGCGACGGTGAGTTCTGTGCCGAAGGCCGCGGAACCGGGGCCGACCGGTACGTTGGCGCGAAGGTCCGGGAGGGCCAGCGTGAACGAGGCTGGGGAGGAGGCGACGGCGCCGCGGACATCGCGAACATTGAGCCAGATCTGCGATCCTCCGCCCTGCGCGATCGCCAGCAACTGCGCGAAGGAGATGCTGGCTGATGCGCCGGAGGCCAGCCGGTCCGGTCCGCCGAAGTCGGCGATGGACGAGTATGCCCGACGGGACCATTCAGCGGTCAGTTGTTCCCCGACGCCGATCACCAGATCGGGATCGTCCACCAGGCCAATGACTGTGGCCGTGCCGCCGGACTCCACCGGGCCGTAGGGCCCGCCGGCGCTGGCCGTCGGCGGGGCGTTCTGATACACGACGGTGGTCTGGTCATTGGCTGCCAGACCGTCGAAGTCGGTCACGGTGAGCCGGAGGGGGACGGCTTGCGAGAGGGTGAGGCCCTTGGCCAGAGCCTGAGCGCGGGTGAACGGCTGCAGGCCGGCGGTGCGGCCGGCATCATCGCCGACGCCGTCGGCGCCGAGATCCCACTGGACGGTGGCGATGGCGGCGAAGCCAGGTTGCTGACCATCGGGGTCACGCGAGGCGGTGCCATCGGCCGTGAACTGCGCCGTCGCGGCCGACAGCGCGTAGGGGCCGCCGGCGCGGGCCTCGGGCGTGCGGAAGTTGCCGCGGCGGAACTCGACGCGGGTGTTGCTCTGAATGCCGCCGGCGGGAAGGTTGGTGCCCCGCGTGCCGTTGTGAGCCTCGACTCCGCCCCGCACCTGACCGTCAAACGCAGGCGGCTGAACGTCAAGATAGCGGAACTCGATCGAGCCGTCAGCCTCGGACAAGACCACCTGGAAGGTGTTGCCGGTGACAAAGCCGAACTGGCGGCAGTTGGTCCACTGCACCACCAGCCGCCGGGTCGGGGCGGCACCCAGCACCTGCCAGTGGATGGTTCCGCCGCCGGCCGGATCAGTGGCCGAATTGGTGTTCAGGTTGCTCCACCGCGGCGCGATGATGCCGTTGGGGGGCCGGACATCGCCCATGGCGCGGGGCAGGGGAACGTCCACCGGCTCGGTCCCGAAGGTCAGATAGCCGTTGACCGAGACACGGACAGCAGTGTGCAGGCGGTCGTAGAACACGAAGGGCCAGCCGAGGTTGATCGTGAAGCCGCCGTCGTCGGCGTTCCAAAGGGGATCGCTGGTGGGGGCGGCGGTGCCGGTGGTGCGGATGTCCTCGAAGACGAACGGCTGGCGAACCGTCTGGGCGTAGTTCACCGCTTCGCACCCGGTGCCGTCACCCTGATAGACGCCGCCCTGGGCCGTGCACTGGGCGCTGGTGAGTTGCACACAGCCGCCGCCGCCGGTGGTGCCGAAGGCGCAAGCGCCGGCCGGGGTCGTTTCGATGGACATCCAGTACGGGCTGTCGCACGGTACTCCGGAGAGGGCCGATGGCGCGACGAACACCACGTAGCGGCCCGCCGGCAACACGCGGGTCATGGTCGCTTCCTGGCCGGCAACAGCCCGCGTCTCGCCCAGATCCAGCGGCTGAGGGGTGCGGCAGCCGGAGCGGCCGTCGATCAGCCCGAGTTGCAGCGGGAACGTGGCGGCACCCCGGATTCGCACCTCGGCAGCGGCCGGGATCGTGAACTGGTACCAGTCGGTATCGCGGAAGTCCTGGCCGTCGCGTGCGAATGTGCCGGCTCGGCCGGAGACGGCCTGCCCGGGGGCGAGGGTGACGAACCGCTCGGGGGTTGCAGAGCAGCCAGCGTTGAAGGCATCAACGTATCCGTTGCCGCAGGCGGGCTCACCCTCGGCGATGGCGCCGGGCGGGATCGAGAGGCTGGGCGGCGAGCACGGAACCGGATCGGTGCAGGCCTGGGTGGCACGGGAGAACTGCAACTCAAACGTGCCCGACGCACCACTGAAGCCGGTGAGCAGCACCAGGTACTCGCGTCCGGCCTCGGCACAGAAGGTGACTCGAGAACCGCCGCCGGGGCAGTCGTCGTCGTTGGCGGTGACACAGGAGAGGGCGTCGCAGGAGGCGCAGAAGACGCTCAGCACGGTGTCGAACGTGGTGTTGGCGCAGGTGGAGAGCGTGACGGGGTGGCCTGTGCCCACCAGGCGGAACCACACGCCCGAGCCGCCGGGAACGGCGCCGGCGCACAGCGGCACCACGTCAGCGGTCATGCCCTGCGTGGCGCCACGGATGGCCAGCGTCGTTGTGCTGATCGGCAGCGCAATCGCCGAAGCGCACAGGTCGCTCACCGGTGAGGGGGCCGGCGTGGGGTACTCCAGCAGGAAACTGCGGCCGGGAGCGTCCGACGGTACATCATGCCACTGCGGCGACCGGACCACGCCGGCGGCGACGAGGTACGCGCCCGCGTTCTCGTTGTTGCCGGGCGTGTTGTTGCCGGGCTGGCCGGGGGCCCAACTGGTGGCCGAGAAGCTCTCACCGTTGACCCACCCCCAGCCGCCGGCGGGCTCCTGTGCGCCATCGGCCTGTCGCAGACCGATGAACGGGCCTTGCTGCCCGCCACCTGCGATGGGTGCCCACAAAGACGGCCGATCGATGAGTGAGAACATCAGCACGTTCTCGACGGCGGTGGATGGGGAGGCCAATGTGGCACCGCGGGACTCGGCGAAGGCCTGGGCAGCCGCCCAGGTGATGCCCGCGGGCGCGACGTAGGCCTCGTAGGTGCGGCCGGCCGCGCTATCGATCACCGAGACGATGCGGATCGGCCCTCCGGTGACCGGTGTGCCGCCGGCACAGGAGGCGACATCGAGCACCGACCCGGCGGAGATGGTGGCGCCGAGGGATGAGGTGATGACGCAGTCGTACACGCCGGCATCGGCCGCGGCGACAGCCGAGATGGAGAGGCTCGGGCCGGTGGCGCCGGGGATCGGCCGTTCGTTCAGTCGCCACTGGTAGGTCTGGCCGGGGTTGACGCTGGCGGCGGCAAGGGTGAAGGTGACAGGCTGCCCGGGGCAGGTGAGCGCCGAGGGGGGCTGCGGGGCGGGCACCACGCGGGAGACGACGACGTTGTCGAGGCCCCACGACTCATCGCAGATTCCCTGCAGACCGCTGGCGCTGAAGTCGAGCAGTTCGGTGGCAGCGGTGGCGGTGAAGCGGAGAGTGATCGGATAGACGTACATGAACGGCCAACCGGACGTACATCCCGTTGACCATCCACAGGGGCAGAACTCGACGTTGCCGAAGGTGGTGGTGAACGACGACGACGGATAGGCCCCGGGGTAAGACTGAGGCCGATCACCGGCGGCTGCGAATGTGGTCTGGAACGACTCTCCTCCGCGCCGGGTCACCCGCCAGATGTCGGGCCCTGGCGAGACGTTTCCATCCCACGAAGCGATGGCGTACACCTGACAACGCATCTCGTACTGCTGCCCAACGGTCAACCCGTTGAGCGTGAGGGTGGCGGTCTCGTTGCCATAGTCGCCCAGGAAACGGCGAGAGTTGTCCGGCGTGAAACGCACACGGGCATTGCTGAAGCCTGGGGCGGTGCCGTCATCGAAGTTCGCGGCATAAATCGGCTGGGCGGCAGTCGGCGAGACGACGGCAAGGGCAGCCATGGCGGCAAACAGGGCCGAGGTGAGGCGAGCAGCACGGGCGAGGCGAGAAGGTGTCATGGGTGCCCCAGAGGCGGTGGTGAGTCAGTCAGACAGAAGCAGAGAACACGGACCAAAGGACAGGTTGGCGAGCAGAACGATGGTCGCCTCAGCGGCGACGGCGAGCGGCCACAACCCCCGCAAGTACGACGAGTGCCGCGGCACCTGGGCTGGGCAGGTGCAAGTAGCCGCCGCCGTAGGGCACCACTGTCTGGCTGGTGCCGAAGAGACTGTTCAGCCAGATCCACTGGCCGTTCTCGCGGGCGTAGACGTTGATGTTGTCCAGGTAGAGGATCGAGCCGCTGTGCAGGACGAGCGACTCCAGCGGGGTTCCTTGGCCGATGCCGTAGAGGTAGAGTGCTTCGGGAAGGTTGCTGCCCCGGTTGCCGTTGTTGAACAGTTCCAGCAGTTGCAGAGACGCCGGTGCTCCGGGCAGGCCGACTTCGATGCGGCCGATGCCGAAGTTGCCGTTGTTGGCGGGATCCATCGCCCCCAGATCACGCCCGCCGACTTCGAGCAGATGCAGGCCGGGGGAGGCGAACTGGAGGATCGTCTGGGTGAGGTTGGCGGTGGCTTCGTCGGTGGTCTGGTTGTAGAGGTGCTTGCCGATTGACAGCGTCCCGCCTCCGGGAACTGACAGATTGCCACCACGGAGGAACAAACTCCGAGACACTGACAGACCAGAATCAAGATCGGCGACAGTGACACTCGCGTTGGTTGAGATCGACAGATCGGCAAACTCCAGTGTCCCACCTTGCGACGCGGTCATGATCACGCGACCGGAGCCACTGATGCTCGACAACTGACCAAGGTTCAAACGCCCCCCCCTGCTCGCCGTGAACTCAGTCCGGTCCTCTCCGCGAGTGCTCGCCACAATCGTCTGAAGGCCCGACAGGTTCACCCTCCCGCCATCACTGGCGACGATGTTGGTTGTCTGCACACCGCTCCACCCATCGTCCCACGCCGTCGTAAACGCCGTCAGCGACGACAAGTCCAGCACGCTCCCCAATCCCGTCGCACTCAACGCCGTGCCCACAAAGTTCGCCGTGTAACTCGTCGCCGTCACACGACCGTTGGCCGATGTCGCCGCGCCACCCCACTGGACGCCCCCACTCACGTTCAAGCGGCTCGCGTTGATGTTGGCCAGGTCTGCGGTGCGCACAGTCGCCCCGGGCGCCAGGTTCAGCGTGCTCCCCGTCAACTCCGTCAGCGCCGGCAACAACAGGCTGCTGCCCGCTCCCAGCGTGAACCCCGCTCCGCTCACGCGTACCAACTGAGGTGCACTGAACCCTGCCCCCGTGTCAAGGTCCACACTCAGATTGGCAGCCGTCGCCAGCGATGGAAGCGCGTAGCTCGTACCCGCACCGACGGCAAAGCGGGCTCGGCCGCCACCAGTGATCGTCGTCAACCCATTGAAGTTGACGGCACCGCCAGTGCCGACCACAATATCGGTGCGGTCTTCGCCCCGGGTGCTGGTGATCAGCGTCTGGACACCCGACAGATTCACCACCCCGCCGTCCGACGCGAGGATGTTGGTCGTCTGAACACCGGCCCACCCATCGTCCCACGCCGTCGTCAGCGCCGTCAGCGACGACAGATCCAGCACGCTCCCCGATCCCGTCGCACTCAACGCCGTGCCCACAAAGTTCGCCGTGTAGCTCGTCGCCGTCACACGACCATTTGCCGCCGTCGCCGATCCGCCCCACTGCACACCGCCCGCCACTGACAGACGCGTCGAGCCGATGTTCCCCAGTTCGCCCGTCCGGACCGTCGCACCTGGTACCAGCGACAGCGTGCTGCCCGTCAGTTCCGTCAATGCCGGCAACTGCAGCGAACTGCCCACCGCCAGCCCAAACCCGCCGGAGGTGATCCGCGTCAGCGCTGGGGCAGTGAACGTCGCACCGCCCTCCAGATCCGCCGTCAGGTTACCCGCCGTCGTGAGCGCCGGCAGGGTGTACGACATCCCCGTCCCGACCGAGAATCGCGTCCGACCGCCGCCCCCGATGGTCGTCAGCGCGTTGAGGTTCACCGTCCCGCCCGTACTCATCAAGATGTCGGTCCGGTCCTCACCACGGGTGCTCGTGGTCAGCGTCTGCACCCCCGACAGGTTCACCGTCCCGCCATCACTGGCGACGATGTTGGTCGTCTGCACACCGCTCCAGTTGTCGTCCCACGCCGTCGTAAACGCCGTCAGCGACGACAGATCCAGCACGCTCCCCGATCCCGTCGCGCTCAACGCCGTGCCCGTAAAGTTCGCCGTGTAGCTCGTCGCCGTCACACGACCATTTGCCGCCGTCGCCGACCCGCCCCACTGCACACCGCCCGCCACTGACAGACGACTGTTATTGATGTTTGATAGGCTCCCGGAACGGAACTGCGAAGCACTTGTCAGGTTCAGAACAGAGGATTGCAGATTCACCAGCGACGGCATGGTTACCGAGCCTGTTCCCGTGACGATGAGCTCGATTCGGCTGGCCGTTGTCAGCGATGGCACCGACAAGACGGACCCCGTCCCCACCGAGAACCGCACCCGGTCGCTCCCGTTCCCCGTCGCACCGATGGTCTCGAGTTGGTTGAGTTCGATTCTGCCCCCGCCGGACGCAACGAAGTCCAGAATGTCATCCTCACCGTTGACGGCCTGAATGGTCCGCAGGCCGTTGAGCCGCACCACCCCCCCGAGCGTCGCCGAGATCGTGTGCGTGTGCCGCCCGCCCCCGGCCCCAAAGTTTAACGTGTTCATCCCCGTGAGGTTGATCTCCGAGGCCACGCCCCCGGCGCTGGTGCCGGTGGCCGAGAACAGCACATCCGTCCCGCCGATGGGGGCGCCGTTGTAGGGGCCGACCATCAGGTCGATCCGGCCTCCGCCGGTGGCACGCAGCCGACCAGTCCCCTCCAGCCGCGAGCCCGGCCCGGTGGCGGTGAACGACCCTGGCCCGCTCACCTGCAGGATCCCGCCGATGGAACAGTCCTGGTTCACCGTCAGCACGCGGCCGAACTGGATGTCCAGCGTCGTGGGTTGACGGAGGATCAGGTCGTTGAGGGCGAAACTGGTGGGCGTCGCCGCGTCGACGACGATGGTGCGAGCGCCATCGAGCGTGACATCGAAGGTCGCAGATCCGGAATTGACCGGCACCACCCCCCCGCTCCACCCGCCGATGTTGGACCACACGCCATTGCCCGCGGCCGTCCACGTGACAGCGGTCTGCCCAAAGGACCGTGATGCCCCGACTGCCGCAAGCAGCAGGGCCGCAGCGGTGACAGCGGGGTGCGACAACCGAGCGTGGGGTGCGTATGCGTTCATTGCTGCATTCCTGAGTTGCGGGCCCGGAGGGGGCGGGCGGGAGAACACCCGACGGGGTGAACGTACCAGAAAGCGCAGGATCTGTCAATGGTCGGCAACCAAACTCTCAGAACCATGTTGCCCGAGTGCCCACCTGACTGAGCGTTAGGTTTTATTTCAGACATACGCGAGCCTCTCGGTGCGAAATCCGCGGCAGGGGCTTGCGTGCGATGCGGGCTTCGATTAGTCTCACCTGCGATAGACAACCGGCACGGGCACGGCTGATGCCGCCCGAGCGAACCGGCCGCACGCTCGCTCAACGGGAGATTCAGTGATGCATCCTCTTTCCTGGAAGCACTTTGCGCAGAGGGCCGCGGGCCTGGCAACCGGTCTGGCGGCAACCTGCTTGGCGTTCGGCCAACCCGCCAACGACTTCTGCACCACACCCACGAGTTTGAGCGGGTTCGCCGAGACGGCCTTCTCCACCGCTCAGGCCACGACCGATGGGCCGACACTGACGGGGTGCGGTCCGACGGTGATTCATGAAGATGTGTGGTTCTGCTGGACCAGTCCGGTGACCGGCCCGGTGACACTGTCCACTTGCGGGCTTGTCGCTGGTGACACGGTGCTGGCGGTGTACCCGGGGTGTGTCTGCCCATCGCTGGCGACGGCCGCGTTGGCCTGCAATGACGATGCCTGCGACCTGCAGAGTGCCGTGACCTGGACGGCAACGGCCGGATCCACCTACCTGCTTCGGGTGGGCAGCTATGGCCCGGCAACCCCCTTGACGGGCACGCTGCGTCTGAGTTCGCTGGCCGCGCCGCCGGCGAACGATGCCTGCGCTTCCGCGACGCTGGTCCTCCCTGCCGGCGAGACACTGTTCGACCTGCGAAGCGCGAGCACCGACGGACCGCCCCTGCCCTGCGGCAGCGGCACCGCCCACAACGACGTGTGGTTCCGGCTGCAACCGACTCAGACCGGCCCGCTGGTGATCGAGACATGCGGCGGCTCAAGCATCGACACCGTACTGGCCGTCTATGAGAATGGGTGTCCGTCAAGCGGAGGCACGCTGCTGTCCTGCTCGGATGACGCCTGCGGCAGTCAGAGCCGCTTGCTGGTCCCGGCGCGGGCGAACACTCCCCTGCTTGTTCGGGTGGGCGGCTATCTGGCCGGCACCCGGGGCACAGGACTGCTGCGGGTCCGGTCAGGCGTGTTGACGGGGCCGCTGACACGACCGGGCTCGTCGTCCCGCTATGTGCTGCTGGAACCCTCATCGTGGTCAGCCGCCCAGTCAGCGGCCGCTTCGCTGGGCGGGAGTCTGGCGACCGTGACCGACAGCGAGAGCAACCAGTTCATCCGAACCTCGCTGCTGGCGTTTGACGGCTCGGCCCGTGACGGCTGGATTGGCCTGCGGTCATCGCCTGCCGGGTCAGCCCTTGCGTGGCAGTCGGGCAGCGCAAGCGAGTATCGTGCGTGGGCGGCCGGCGAGCCGACGCTCTCCTTCGCGGAGGCTCGCTTCACTGTGCTGACGAGCACCGGAACGTGGCGAACGGCCGTTGACCAGCGATCGGCCCCGGCAACCTTCGGGGTGGTTGAACTTCCGCCGGCGAGCACCTGCCTGGCGGACCTGGTGGGCATCGGCGGAACGCCAGGCCCCGACGGCCTGCTCACCGGCGACGACTTTGTCGCCTTCATCGCCGCCTTTGCGGCCGGCGAGCAGCTGGCCGATCTGGTCAACATCGGCGGCTCGCCCCCGGCTGACGGCCTGGTGACGGGGGACGACTTCAATGCGTTCATTGCGGCGTTTGTGGCGGGGTGTCCGTAACGGCTTTGCTCTCTCCCGAGCCGAGCTCCAGACGCCGGCCCTTGGCCCGATTCATCCCCCTTGTCCGTGGGGGTCGGCATCGACGGGAGCGTGACCTTCCTGATTGCTCGCCCTTGCCCGTGCTTGACCGTCCTTGATCGCCGCTGACTGCACTGGCCTAGCCTTGCTCACATTCAGGCGGCTCCGCACATCCGGCATTCGTACGTCATGTGTGGGCAGGTCTGAGTCCGCAGGGGATAAGTGGGTGAACCGACAAACCCATGCCCCGGCGGAGCCGTCGCGATGCAGCGGTGGCCAGCGGTCAGTCTTGGCCAAGCGGTTCATTCGAACCTGGGGACACGGCATGGTGAAGCTCGAGTCTGTGGTTGAAGGGGCGAAGGTACGGGGACTTGTCCCAAACGACGTTGTCACCATCCAAGCCATCAAGTGGCACGGATCGGATGTGAAGGAGGTGGTCTATCGCCGGCCGAGCAACGTCGTCGCCACCAGACTGTTGTACCGTTCCGCTGAGTCCACGCTTGAACTCGTAGAAGCCGCCCGACCGTGGGCATTCACTGGTTCCGGGGAGCTGTTCCGTCTGGCCTGCGAGGCGTATCGGATCCGCCTTGCCGCACTGTTTGATCCACTCTTGGGCGTGCACAGTTCGCTTGTGCAGCCCCTCCCGCACCAGATTCTCGCCGTGTACGAGACGATGCTGCAACGGCAGCCATTGCGGTTCCTCTTGGCAGACGACCCGGGCGCCGGCAAGACCATCATGGCCGGCCTGCTGATTCGGGAACTCATGGCTCGCGGCGATGTGGAGCGGTGCCTGGTGGTCGCCCCCGGCAGCCTCACCGAGCAGTGGCAAGATGAACTCCGGGACAAGTTCCATCTCATCTTCCAGATCGCAACCAATGAGAACCTCGAGGCCGCGGCCTCCGGAAACTGGTTCAGCGAGCACCCGCTGGTCATCGCCCGGCTTGACAAGCTCAGCAGGAACGAAGACCTGCAGGCGAAGCTGGAGCGGACCCACTGGGACTTGGTCATCGTTGACGAAGCCCACAAGATGTCCGCGAGTTACTTCGGCGGTGAAGCCAAGTTCACGCGACGCTACCAGCTCGGAGTCAAGCTCTCGCAGCAGACGCGGCACTTCCTGCTTATGACCGCGACGCCGCACAACGGCAAAGAGGAGGACTTCCAGCTGTTCATGGCCTTGCTGGACGGGGATCGATTCGAGGGTCGGCCGAGGGACGCGATCCACACCGCCGACTGCTCGGACATGATGCGCCGCATGGTCAAGGAGCAGTTGCTGAAGTTCGATGGCACCCCGCTGTTCCCGGAGCGGCGGGCGTACACCGCCGCATACAAGCTTTCCGACGCCGAAGCGCAGCTCTATCGCGACGTGACCGACTACGTCCGGGAGGAGTTCAACCGCGCCGAGAGCCTCGAGAATGACGGCCGCAAGGGCACCGTCGGCTTCGCGCTCACCATCCTGCAGCGGCGGCTGGCCTCGTCGCCGGAAGCGATTTACCAGAGCCTCAAGCGCCGCCGGGAGCGGCTGGAGCGCCTGGCACAAGAGACCGCCCTGCTCCAACGGGGCGGCACTTCGCCCCTGCTCGAGAAACTCAGGGCAAGCAGCCTGAGTGCTGACGACATTGCGGCCCTTGAGGATGACGATGCCCCAGCGCCGGAGGTCGAGACCGAGGAGGAGGAGCTCGCCTCCACAGTCAGTGCCGCGGCCACCCTTGAAGAACTCCGGACGGAGATTGAGATCCTCCGGCAGTTGGAGGATCAGGCCCAGTCGCTCCGTCGCAGCGGTGTTGACCGCAAGTGGGACGAGCTCTCCCGCATTCTGACCGAGTCCGGCGAGATGTTCAACACTGATGGCAGCCGGCGCAAGCTGATCATCTTCACCGAGCATCGCGACACGCTCACCTACCTCAAGGAGCGGATCAGCACGCTCTTGGGACGCCCGGAGGCCGTGGTCATCATCCAAGGTGGAATGGGACGCGATGCCCGGCGCAACGCAGAAGAGCGCTTCAAGCAGGACAAGGGCACCGAGGTGCTCATCGCCACCGACGCCGCCGGTGAGGGCATCAACCTGCAGCGTGCCCACCTGATGGTCAACTACGACCTGCCGTGGAACCCCAACCGGATCGAGCAGCGCTTCGGCCGCATCCACCGCATCGGTCAGACGGAAGTCTGCCACCTGTGGAACCTGGTCGCCAGTGAGACCCGGGAGGGCGAGGTCTACCACCGCCTCCTGGAGAAGCTTGAGGCCCAGCGTTCCGCACTGGGTGGCCGCGTGTTCGATGTGCTCGGGCGGCTGTTTGACATGCAGATGACCGGTCATGACGACCGGCCGCTCAGCCTCCGCTCGTTGATCATCGACGCCATCC
>Ga0209985_10002427_pt1 | contig 16824 bp, 11 predicted proteins | sample NOAtaG_FD_187305 | JGI IMG/M metagenome (GOLD analysis project Ga0209985, IMG submission 187305) | Freshwater lake microbial communities from Lake Erie, under a cyanobacterial bloom - NOAA_Erie_Diel6S_1000h metaG (SPAdes) (version 2) | ecosystem: Environmental > Aquatic > Freshwater > Lake ...
CTGATGGTGACCAGTTCGGCCATGTGCACGGCGGCCAACTCGTTCGCCAGCTTGGGCGATACGCTGTACATCGTGTTCCAGGCGGCAGGAAATACGGCGGGGCACTTTGCCAACCAGAACAACGGTAACACGGAGGTTCCCTCGCCGACCGGAGGGGAGTCGCTGCGCACGCTCATCCTGACCTACCTGCCCACCAGCTGTTCCGATTCAGCCACTTACGACCGGCAGCAGCTGGTGAACGTGAACGGTTTGTACGGAGGCACTTCAGCGATCAACGATGGCGCCACGGCCGAGTTCTCCTGGCCAGGGGTGCCAGTGGCCACTTACGTGAACACGGGTTGCCAGGCTCCTGTGATCCCTTTGTCCGTGGCGATCGAACAGGTCTCGGGCAGTCTGTGTGATGGAGGGACCGTAACGCTCTCCGCCATTACCCAGGGGGATCTTACGCAATTGCAGTGGAGCGGTGGATCGGGCACCTTCAGTGATCCCGGTTCGGCCACCACCACCTACACGCCGGGCCCAGCGGACGTGGGCGATGTGGTATTGCAGGTGTGCGGCCAGGGCCCTTGCGCCGATCCCGTTTGTGCGTCCATTACGTTGCCCACGGGCAATGCGCCGGTGGTCTCCATCACGGCCAATGGTCCGTTGGCCATTTGCCCAGGGCAGGACCTGGTGTTGTCCGCGAGCGGTGCGGATAGCTATGTGTGGAGCACGCAGGAGACCACGACGAGCATCACCATAACACAGCCGGGCAACTATTCGGTCGTGGGCACGGGTGCCTGTGGAAGTGCCACGGCCTCGGTCGTGGTGGCCTCTTCGCCCGGCCCCACGGTGGCGATCAGTGGTGATCTGGCGATCTGTGCCGGTGGAAGCACGCAACTTACCGCTACGGGTGCTGATAGCTATGTGTGGAGCACCCAGGCCACCACGGCATCCATCGTGGTCACACAGCCCGGCACGTATTCCGTGGTCGGCACCAACGCCTGTGGTACGGCCAATGCCTCGGTGAACGTGACGTTGTTGCCGGGGCCTGTGGCAGGAATAACGGGCAACACCACCATTTGTCCAGGTGCAACGACCGTGCTAACGGCCACAGGTGGGCCTTCCTACCTGTGGAGCAATGGGGTCACCACGGCCTCCATCACGGTAGGCACTGCCGGGACCTACAGCGTAACGGTCGACAATGGTTGCGGCACCGATGTGGCCGAGGTAGTGGTCACGGCCGTGGATGTCGATGCCGCCTTCACCAGTTCGGTCACCAGTGGCACCGCACCGCTTCCGGTTTCGTTCCAGAGCCAGAGCACGCCAGCAGGTGTTGATCATGCTTGGACCTTTGGCGATGGACAGGGTAGCGGCGCCACCTCGCCTTCACATACATACATGGAACCCGGTGTGTATCAAGTGGTGCTCACCGTGAGCGCCTCCGGGTGCTCGGTCACTGCGCAGACCACCATTACGGTGCTCGGCGAGCCTGTTGAGGCCAGTGAGCTGACGGTGCCGAACGTGTTCACGCCCAACGGCGATGGGCAGAACGATCAGTTCGGGCTTATCCAGGTGGGCATCACCACGGTGGACATGGAGATCATGAACCGTTGGGGCCAGTTGGTAGGTCGCATTGAGCGGGTGGGCCAGGAGTGGGATGGCCGCAGCCCGGCAGGGGAGAACGTACCGGACGGCACTTACTTCTACGTGTTGAAGGCGAACGGTGACGACGGTAAGCGTTACGACCTGAGCGGCACCATCACATTGTTGCGCTGATCGGGCGCAACGGGAAGGTTCAGGCAGGCAGGGGCCAGTTGCGCAGAGCTGCATGAATGCGGTGCATGGGCAGCCCCATCACCGTGTAGAAGTTCCCTTCGATCCGTTCCACACCCACGTAGCCGATCCAATCCTGTACGCCATAGGCGCCGGCCTTGTCCATGGGAGAGTAGCGGTCCACGTAGTAGGCGATCTCGGCCTCGCTCAAGGTGGCGAACCGCACATGGGCCACATCGGCGAACTGGGTGCGATGGTGCGGTGAACGCATGCAAACACCCGTGACCACGCGGTGCGTATTGCCCGACAACAGAGCAAGCATCCGGCGCGCATCGGCAGCGTTCTCCGGCTTGTTCAGGAGGTGGCCCTCGAGCACCACCGTGGTATCCGCCGTGATGAGCACTTGGTCGGGTTGCAGGGTGCCGGCCCAGGCATCGGCCTTGCGCACCGCGATCAGCTCGGCCACCTGGTCATCCGGCACGCCAGCGGGCGGGGTCTCGTCCACATCCACGCTCGTGATCTCCACCGGAAGGTCGAGCCCCTGAAGCAGTTGTCGACGACGGGGTGATGCTGATGCAAGGACCAGCCGCCACGGGAACAAGGGCGGCTTGCTCATGGCAACGAGGGAATGATGAGGGTGTATCCGATGGCCATCAGCATGGCGAGCTTCATGATATGGCCCGCTGTCACATGCTCCTTGCGCGAATGAGCGATGTACGTGAAACCCGCAGAGAGCAGTAACGGTCCGATGATGCCGATGCCGATGTACCAGTGCGTAAGGCTGTGGTCCGGCAACCAGGCCCGCACCAGCAACAGTCCGGTAACGATCACCCCGATGTGGAAAAGGGCGATCCCTTTCGCCCAGCGCATGCCCCACACGATGGGGACGGTGCGACAGCCTTCCGCTTCGTCACCTTTCACGTCGGCCATGTCCTTCTGCAGTTCGCGCACCAGCGTGCTCATGAACGCGAAGGCCGCATAGCCCAGGATCCAGTACCAGAACTCCGGTAGCACGGGCTCGATCTCGTACTGCGTGCCATCGGGCACGGTCAGCACCTGGGGTGTTGCGAAGGCGCGCTTCAACAGGGGTAGTTCATACAGGCCCACGGTGAGCGGGACCAGGGCGGCGAGCGTGGCCACGAGCCCATTGCCGATGATCAACTGCCGCTTGAAGGTGGTGCTGTAGGTCCACAGGGCACCAATGCTGAAGGCCGGGATGAGGGCCCATTGCAACATACCGGTACGCCAAGCCACAAATACCCCGAGTAGTAATCCCAGTCCGCTCAACGCGAGGTGAGTCGTAATGGCTACCCTGCGCTTCACCCTGCGACCAACAATCACTTTATCGGGCTTGTTAATCCGGTCGATTCGTGTGTCGAAGTAATCATTGATCACATTGCCACCGGCCGCGATGAGCACAGTACTCCCGATTAGAAGTAAAAATAAGCTCCAAGGAATTTGAGGTTTCATAGAACTTGGCAAATCAACATCTTTATATTTAATTGGTTTTAATAAATATCCAAATTCATAATACAAATATCTTGAGATAAAATTTCTTCTTGATTTATTTCTAATTATATCAATTTCTTCATACTGTCTTTCAGTAACTACATCTGCAGCTTCAAAGAATTTTATTAGGCCTCTTTCAATGATGCCATTTATTACAGCGACTCTCATGGTAATCATTGTTAATGCAATGATTACTAAATTTTGGGGCCTACTAAGTCTCAAAATATCAATCATCGGTCACCAGGTATGAGCGCCATCGGTCATCCACTTGCCTTTCACCTTCAGCACCTGTTCAAGCAGGTCGCGCACGCAGCCGTCCCCGCCTGCGTATCGGCTCACGAAGGCGCTGATGCCCTTGATCTCCTCGGCGGCATCGGCCGGGCAGCACGGGAAGGCCACACGCTGCATCACCCGCATATCAGGGATATCATCGCCCATGTAGGAGGTGGTGGAAGGTTCCAATCCATCGCTTACCAACCGATCGAACAGTTCCAGCTTGTTCGCGGTGGCCATGTACACCTCGGTCACACCGAGCCGGTTGAAGCTGTCCAGCACGCCCTGCGACCGTCCTCCCGTGATGATGATGATCCGCAGGCCTTCCTTCACGGCATGCTGCACCGCATAGGCATCGCGTGTGTAGAAAGTCCTCACCGGATCGATGCCGGGGTAGAGCACGACACGGTTGTCCGTGAACACCCCGTCCACATCGAACAGGAAGGTGTCCAGCGCTGCGAGCTTTTCCTTGTAGGTCTTGTCGGTCATTGGCCGGAAGGCTCACGGTGGCCGTGGGCGTGGAGGATCATCTCGCTCAGCAGCTCGTATGCGCGACGAAGTTCGGGCTCGGGTGTCAACAGATCGAGGTGCTTGCGTATCGTTTCCGTGTCGCCACGCCGGGCGGGGCCGGTGAGGGCCTCTGCCGGGCCAATGGCGGCGGCCTTTGAAGCGGTCATGCGCCAAAGGGGCATCAACAGATCGGGGGGGAGTTGCTGTGCACGCAACAGGCGGCGCGCCTCACCCAGCAGGAACACCGGGAAATTACTGGCCAGCACGGCCGCCAGGTGGATGTGCTGCCTGCGGGCATGGGGCAGTTGCAGCACGCTGTCGCTCAGTCGGCGCGCCAGTTCGTCCAGCATCGCAAGGGCTTTGTCTTCGTTGCCGTCCACCACGAGCGGTACTTCACGCATATCCACCGGGGCACCATGGCTCAGGCTCTGGATGGGCCACAGCACCCCACGGTGGGCGTGTGGGGCCAGTACATCCATGTCCTTGGCCCCAGCGGTGTGCGCCACCACGGCATCCGTAGCGGGCAATGCAGCGGCCACTTCCGCTATGGCATCGTCGCTCACGGCAAGCAGGATCAGGTCGACTTTGGGCAGCGGTTCGTGCAGTCCGTAGGCGCGGCGGTCCAGGAAGAGCGCAAGCTCATTCAGGGCCTTGAGGTTCCGCCCGGCCACGCCCACCAGGTCCGCCTTTTGCTGCAACAGGGAGTGACCGAGCTGATAGGCCATGCGGCCGGTGCCTACGAGCAGGATGCGAGGGTTGGAGGTCATGGCACGAAGGTCTTTTCTGTTTCCGGGCTGCGCCGATCGATGTACCTGCTTATGCGTTCTGGGCGGGCTTTTTCCGGATGCGTTGCCACACGGCCATGCCGGTGCCCAGTGCCAACAGCACACAGCCGATCCAGAGGATGTTGATGCCCGGGAACATGATGGCCTGCATTACCACGAACTCGGCCTCCGCCACGTTCATGCCCACTTTCACCGGACCTGCGGGCCTGCCGCCTTCTATGGCAGGAGCGTTGTTCAGGTCCACGCTCGCCAGCCCGTACTTGATCCGAAGGGGTGCGATCTCGGCGGCCTTGCCGGCCACCACCTCACCGTTGCCATAGATCACCATCGGACGTGCGTCGAACCAACGGTCGCGCTGGTAAAGGTCCCTCACGCGCAATTTGGCGGCATACACCTGGAACTTGTCGCCGAGCATTTTCAAGGTCACGCTGTCGCGCACCATATACACGCTGTCGATGATCACGATGGCGGTGGGGGTGATGATGGTATCGCCTTCCTGCTTTTCGTACAGCCGGTCCGGCATCCAGGCGTCGTCCGCGGTGTCGCTGGCCATGGCCAGGTCGGCGTAGCGCACATGGGTGTACAGGTCGCGCTGCAACCAGTGTCGTGTACTGGGTTCGGCCACATTGCCGAAACGCGGGTTGATCTGCACGAACGGGGCCAAGGCGAAGGAACGCTCACCGGGAAGGGATGGGCTCCACTCACGGGCGTGCCAGAGAGCGCGCAGGCTGTACCCCTCGAGCGCGTCCCAGTGCGCGGGCTGGTCCTGCAGGAATAATTCGGTGGCGCGGTGATCGTTGCGCGCGCGGAAGAGCATGTCGCCCACACGGACCGTGTCGCCGGTGCGGTAGTCCCGTGGGGCCACAGCGAAGTAGTCCATGTCGTACACCAGGTTCGGACCGTCCTGGCGCTTCTGTCGGTAATGAACGTAGTGGTCGCCCATCAGCACGGTGTCCCCTTTGTAGAGCAGGATGTCCGCATTGTTGTTGAAGGCTTCGTTCAGGAAGCGCAGGTCCATGTTGCGGGTGTTGCGGCTCACCTCGTTCTGGCGGCTGGTGCTCACCAGTGCGCCGAGCAGCACCAGGGCGAAGCCCACGTGTGCCACCGAGGGACCGGCGTTCTTCAAGCTTCCTTTCAGCACCACACGGATGTAGGCGGCATTGGCCACCGCAGCGAACACCGTGGCGAAGAGCAGCGCGCCCCAGTGCAGTTCAGCCAGTTTGTAGTCCAGGGCCCAAACGGCCAGTGCGGTGATGACCACGGCGACGATCAACGAGATCAGGATCTGTTGCCTGAACTTCTTCATGTCGCTGTCCTTCCAGCGCAGGTATTGGGTGAAGGACACCAGCATGGCCGTGATGAACGCAAAGGGCAGCTGCCACTTATTGTAGTGCTGGATCGCATCGCCCGGGGGCGCGAACCGGGCCTCGGCCAGGCCACTGAAGAAGGTGCTTCCGGTCTGTTCAGCCAGCTTCGAGAACAGGTTCCCGAAGGGCTCCAACAGCAGGTTGATCACCGGAATGCTCGTGCTGAAGGTGATCTGTACGGCGCTGATCAACAGCACCAACGAACCGATGAAGAGCCAGAACTCACGTGACCAGAGCGCTTCCTCCGGACCGCTGCTGTTGTAGCCACGCAGGTAGGCCTTCAGGAGCATGCCCAGCGAAATGGCGCCGAACAGGATGATGGCCGCCACCTGCATTTCAAGGAGCACCCCGATGGCCAGAAGGGCCAGGGAGATCAGCCCATAGAACCGACGCTGCCCATTGTCCGGTATCAACAACAGCACGCTGAGGCCGATGAAGAAGAGCAGGAAGAGGACCAGGCCCGGCAGCATACCATCGCCGGTGAAGCTGTGCACGCTGGTATCGCCCAGCACGCCACTGCGTGTCAGGAAGGTGGAGTAAAGCACCAGGATGAACGTGACCAAGGTGAGCAGGAGCGTGCTGAAGAGCGAGGTCTCCTTGCGTTTGTTCACGAGCATGAGGTGACCGGCGCCCACGAGCGTGAGCCATGGCACCAGCGATGCGTTCTCCACCGGGTCCCAGGCCCAGAATCCACCAAAGCTCAAGGCCTCGTAGGCCCAGGCGCCCCCCATCAGGATGCCCGTGCCCAGCACCATCACGCCGAAGAAGGTCCACGGCAGCGCTGGCTCCATCCATTCGCGCTTGCGGCCGGTCCACAGTCCTGCAATGGCGAACGCGAAGGGCACCAGAGTGGCCGCAAAGCCCAGGAACAAGGTGGGCGGGTGGATCACCATCCAATAGTTCTGGAGCAGCGGGTTCAGGCCGCGACCGTCGGCGAACTCGGGGATGCGGGTGAGGTAGTCAGGCAACGCGGTCCATGGCAGACCGATGTTGTCGCTCACTTCCCGGATCAACAGGAACGGACTGCTGCCAATGCGCACATCACCGATGTACAGGCCCAGGATCATCACCGCGAGGAACACCTGCACCGTGGCGAACACGGCCATTACCGGTGCCTCCCAGCTCTTCGCGCGGGCGATCAGGATGTTGCCGATCACCACATGCCAGAAGGTCCACAACAGGAACGAGCCTTCCTGCCCTTCCCAGAAGCAGGACAGGATGTACTTCATCGGCATGGCGCGGTTGCTGTGCTTCCACACGTAGTCGAACTCGAACCAGTGGTTGAACAGCATGATGAACAGCAGCACCACGATGCCCAGCACGGCAGCGGTGTGCATCCTGAAGGCCAGTCGGCCCAGGGCGGCCCAGCTGCCATCGTTGCGCTTTGTGGCGATGAAGTAGGCCACCAGTGCCAGCAGGGCCCCGGTGAGGGAGAGGGAGGTAAAGAGGTGGCCCAGAGTGCCGGCCCAGGCGTGTTCGCCGATGTGTTCGATGGATGCCATGGCTCAGGCGCGTGGCCTGTTCGGTGTTTTGGTCGAGGGATGGTGTTCGAGAAACCGCAACGGTCCGCGGACTGTTCACGAACGGGCGCAAAGATCGGTCCTAGCCCGACAGGCCCGACCACCGCTCCACGGTTCAGTACATCCGTGCCCGCTTGGTCAGGAACTCCAACAGCACCGGTCCGAACCCGGCGTTGATGTCGGCCTCCACCAGGTCGATCCGGTACTGGCCGCACTTGAGCTTCAGGCGGTGCCAGCGTTCCGCCACGGCGGTCTTGTAGGCCTCGCGCACTTCGCTGGGATGGGCCTTCACTTCCTGTCCGGTCTCCACGTCCACGAAGGTGTATGGCCGGTCCTGAAGGTCGAGTTCCAGTTCGTGCCGCCGGTCCACCACATGGAACAGGATGATGTCGTGCTTGTTGAAGCGCAGGTGCTGCAAGGCATCGAATACTTCGTTCTCCCGGTCGGCACTGTCGAACATGTCGCTGAGCACCACCACCAGGCTGCGGCGATGTGCCCGGCGGGCAATATCGTGCAAGGCCTCCACCACGCTGGTGCCTTTGCCCCGTGCCGGAGCATCGGCGGCCAGCAGACCTTCCAATTGCTGGGTCAGGTGGCGCAGGTGGACGGCATTGCTGCGGGCGGCCTCGGCCACGGTGACGCGGTCGCTGAATACGGTCAGGCCTACGGCATCGCGCTGTTTGCGCAGGAGCTGGATGAAGGCCGCCGCGGCGTGAACGGCGAACTCCATCTTGTTGAACTCGGTGGCGCGGTATTGGGACGCGCCCGCCGAAGCCTTGGCGGAGGCGGGGTAGTACATCGAGCTCGATGTGTCCACCACCAGTTCGCAGCGGAGGTTCGTTTCCTCCTCGTAGCGCTTGATGAACAGCTTGTCGGTACGGGCGTAGAGCTTCCAGTCGATGTGGCGTGTGCTTTCGCCGGGGTTGTAGGCCCGGTGCTCCGCGAACTCCACACTGAACCCGTGGAACGGGCTCTTGTGCAGGCCGGCCAGGAATCCCTCCACCACCTGACGGGCCTTGAACTCCAATGCGCTCAGGGCCTGTATCTGTTTCTGCTCGATCGGCATGCCGTACAAATGTCGGGAGGATCGCGCGGGAATGGCGACGCCTTAAAAAAAGGAAAGCCCGGATCGCTCCGGGCTTTCTGCGTGTGCGTGCGGCCGATCAGGCCAGTTGGCCGTCCAGCTTCTTCGCCAGTTCGCTCTTGGGCATGGCGCCCACAGCGCGGTCCACGATCTCGCCGTTCTTGAACACCAGCAGCGTGGGGATGCTGCGGATGCCATACTTCATGCTGATCTGCGCGTTGTGGTCCACGTTCAATTTGCCCACAACGGCCTTGCCTTCGTACTCCTTGCTCAATTCTTCCACCACGGGGCCCACCATGCGGCAGGGTCCGCACCATTCGGCCCAAAAGTCCACGAGTACGGGTTTGTCGCTCTTCAGAACGAGTTCTTCGAAATTGCTGTCAGTGAGTTCGAGTGCCATGTTGGTTGGTGGGCGTTTGGTTCGTTGCCCTTGCTTGGTTACTGTTCAATTGATCGCGGGCCGCAAGTTGGAATTTCCAACCCGACAGGTCAACGCCGATCGGTGGAGGTTCTTCACGTTCCGGGGTGCAAAGGTATCCCCTAGGGGCAAGTTCCTTGCCATGGAAAGTATCCTGACGTTGTGTCAGTTCAGGGTGTAGGACACATCGGCAAGGGCGTCGAGCGAGCGGATGAGCTCCTCGCTGACGGCAACGCTCAAACCCTTGCTGGGCGCCTCGATCGCCATGTTCTCCACCGGGCTCACGATCTGGAAGTTCACCCGGCATTTGCCCGGCGAGGCCTTCAATAGCTGTCCAAGTTCGCGGGCCAGACTGTCATTGATGCGTTCGGCCTCAAGGCGCAGGTTCAGTTTGGTGATGTACTTGTCCCGAGCATCACCAAGAAGGTCGATGCTGTTGATCTTCAATTCCATCTGCCCTTCGTCGCGGCCCCAGGTGCGGGCGGCGGCGCGTCCCTTTACTAGCAGCAGCGCCCCGGTCTGCAGGTAGAGCTTGAACTTCATGTAGTCCTCGCTGAAGAACATGAACTCGTGCGTGCCGTTGTGATCTTCCATGGACAGGCTGCCGAAGGGCTTGCCGCTCTTGGCAATGCGGTGCTCGGCCTTGGTGACGATGCCTGCGAACGTGAGGTCGCGGCCGGCCAGCTTGTCCAGTTCCTTCAGGTCGGGCAAGGTGGTGTTGCACAGGTACTTGATCTCCAGCCGGTGGTCGTCCAGGGGATGGCCGCTCAGGTAGAAGCCGATCACCTCCTTTTCGTAGTGCAACTGTTCCAAGGCGCTCCACGGATCGATGGCGGGCAGGGTAGGCTCTGGGATCCCGGCCGCATCATCGGCCTCGCCGAACATGTTCACTTGCGCGCTATCCGCACCGTCCTGGCTCTGCTGTCCATAGCGCACCAAGGTCTCGATGAAGGAGGGCTTGCCTTCGCCGGGACTGTGGAAGAAATGTGCCCGGTGGCTCTTGGGGAAGCCATCGAACGCCCCGGCATAGGCCAGGCTTTCCAGCGCTTTCCGGTTGGCGGCGCGCAGGTTCACGCGACGCATCAGGTCGTAGATGTCCTTGTACGGGCCGTTCGCCGATCGGTCGGTAACGATGGCCTCCACGGCGGATTCACCCACGCCTTTCACCGCACCGAGCCCGAAGCGGATCTGCCCTTGCTTGTTCACGCTGAACTGCAACTGGCTCTCGTTCACATCGGGCCCCAGCACGGAGATCCCCATGCGCCGGCATTCCTCCATGAAGAAAGTGATCTTGTCGATCTGCCCGCCCGAGTGGGTGAGCACGCTCGCCATGTACTCGCTGGGATAGTTGGCCTTCAACCAGGCGGTCTGGTAGGCCACAAAGGCGTAGCAGGTACTGTGCGATTTGTTGAAGGCGTACTGCGCGAACGCTTCCCAGTCGGTCCAGATCTTGTCGCACACTTTGGCATCAAAGCCCCGTTCGGCCGTTCCTTCCAGGAACTTGCCCTTCATTTTGTCCAGCGTGGCGCGGTCCTTTTTACCCATCGCCTTCCGCAGCACATCCGCGTCGCCCTTGGTGAAGCCCGCCAGCTTCTGGCTCAGCAACATCACCTGCTCCTGGTACACGGTCACCCCGTAGGTCTCCTTCAGCAGGTCCTCCATTTCAGGGAGGTCGTACACGATCTTCTCCAGCCCGTGCTTGCGCTTGATGAAGGTGGGGATGTATTCCAGCGGCCCCGGTCGGTACAGGGCGTTCATGGCGATCAGGTCGCCGAACTGGTCAGCCTTCAGCTCACGCAGATACTTCTGCATGCCCGCGCTTTCGAACTGGAAGGTGCCGTTGGTCTCGGCGCGCTGGTAGAGCGCATAGGTCTTCGGGTCGTCCAGGGGGATCTCGTCGATCTCGATTTCCACCCCGTGGTTGGCCTTGATCATGCGCAACGCGTCGCGGATGATCGTCAGGGTCTTCAGGCCCAGGAAGTCCATCTTGATCACACCCGCGTCCTCCACCACCTTGCCGTCGTACTGGGTGAGCAGCAGGGTCGATTCCTTCGAGGTACAAACGGGCAGGATCTCCGTGAGGTCGGTGGGGGCGATGATGATGCCGGCCGCATGCACTCCGGTGCCGCGCACGGAGCCTTCCAGCTTTTCGGCGGCATTGAGCACGTCGCTGGTGAGCTCGCCGCTCTCGAGCACTTCGCGCAATTGCTTCACCAGTGCGATCTCGTCGGCACCGAGGTTCTCCTTCTGTTTCAGGCTGCCTTCGCCATCCAGCGGGGCCCGCAGCAGACGTCCCAGTTCAATGCCCGGCCGCTCCGGTACCAGCTTGGCCAGGCGGTCGGCCTCCTGCAGCGGCAGGTCCATCACCCGGGCCACATCGCGGATGCTGCTCTTGGCGGCCATGCTGCCGTAAGTGACGATCTGTGCCACCTGGTTCTGGCCGTATTTCTCCACCACGTAGTCGATCACCTTCTGCCGCCCTTCGTCGTCGAAGTCGGTATCGATATCGGGCATGCTCTTGCGGTCCGGGTTCAGGAATCGCTCGAACAGCAGGTCGTACTTGATGGGGTCGATGTTGGTGATGCCAATGCAATAGGCCACCGCACTACCGGCCGCACTTCCACGGCCCGGACCGATCAACACACCGATCTGTCGACCATGGTTGATGAAGTCCTGTACGATGAGGAAGTAGCCCGCGAAGCCCATGGTACGGATCACGAACAGTTCGAAGTCGAGCCGCTCCTTGATCTTGGGGTCCAGCGAATCGATGCCCGACACGCCATCAATGATGTACCGCTTGATGGCCCCCTGGTAGGTGAGGTGCTGCAGGAATTCGTCCTGGTCGGTGAAGCCTTCGGGCAGCTGGTAGTTGGGGAGCAGGATGTCTTTCTTCAGCTTCAAGGTCTCCACCTTGTCCACGATCAGACCGGTGTTGTCCAAGGCCTCCGGCAGGTCGCTGAAGGTCTCGGCCATCTGGGCCTGGGTCTTGAAGAAGAACTGGTCGTTGGGGAAGCCGAAGCGCTTGTCCTTGGTGGAGGTGTCCTCGTCCGTGGCGATGGGCGTGCTCTGCTTTTCGCCGGTGTTGATGCAGAGCAGGATGTCGTGCGCGTTGCTGTCCTCGCGGTCGGTGTAGTGGCTGTCGTTGCTGGCAATGATGGGCACATTGTACTTGCGGGCCCATTGCACCAGCACGGCGTTCACCTTGTCCTGTTCGGGAATGCCGTGGCGTTGCAGTTCGATGTAGTAGTCCTCGCCAAAGAGGTCCAACCACCATTTGAACTCGGCCTCCGCCGCGCTCAGGTCGCCATCACCGGCGCGCAGGATGGCCTGCGGTACACTCGCCCCCAGGCAGCAGGTGGTGGCGATCAGCCCTTCGTGGTACTGGAGGATCAGTTCCTTGTCGATCCGCGGGTACTTGCTGTAAAACCCGTCCATGAAGCCCAACGAACACAGCTTGCTGAGGTTCTTGTAGCCCTCGGCGTTCTTGGCCAGCATCAGCTGGTGGAAGCGCTTGTCCTTGTCGTCGCGGGTGAAGGTCTTCTTGAAGCGATCGGCCACCACGTAGAACTCGCAGCCCACGATGGGCTTCACCTTCAGGCTGCCGTCGTCGTTCTTGTGCTTGCCGGCCTCGGCCACGAACTTGAAGGCGCCGAACATGTTGCCATGGTCGGTGATGGCCAGCGCGGGTTGCCCGTCCTTGGCGGCCTTTTTGAAGAGGGACGGGATGCTGGCGGCCCCGTCGAGGAGCGAGAACTGGGTGTGGACGTGGAGGTGCGAGAACTGCATGGCGGAAGGGCCGCGAAGTTACCCGGTAGGGGTGGGGTGGACGGTATCAGTTTTCCACGATCGATCGAGGGTCCCGGGGTGCGCGAACTGTGCTGTTAATGCACCCGCACCACCGCCTCGCACCGCACAGGGAAGTTCACGCTTCGTGCGATGAAGCAGTACTTGTGCACTTCTCCGTGGAAGAAGCGGGCCTTTTCCGCCATGATGGCGTCAGCGACCACGACCTCTGGCCGAAGTACCACCTCCGTGAAGTGCCCGCCGCCGTCCTTGGTGAGCACCAGCGTTCCTTCTGCTAGGTCGCGGTAGCTGACCACGTTGATGCGCGCCCGGGCACACAGCGCCAGGTAGGTGAGCAGGTGGCATTGGCTCAGGGCGGCCACGAGCAGGTCCTCTGGGTTATGCAGAGCGGCATCACCCCGGAACATCGGGTCGGCGCTGCCCACCAGGTCGGGCTTGCCAGCAATGCGCACCACATGTTCACGGGAGTAGCCCTCATAGGTGCTGGTACCCGCACCGAGGTTGCCGGTCCAGTCGAGGGTGAGACGGTAATGATGCTCCGGTAGTGCGCTCATGGTCCTAAATGCAACGGGACCTTCAGTATGGTTCCTGAAGGTCCCGCCAAAGTAAGGCGTGCGCCGCGCAGCGAAGGGTATTACTGCCCTTCGATCATGAAGGGCGTGGTGCCGTCGGTGATGATCACCTTCGCGTTCGGTGAGCCGGCCAGCGATTTGAACGCTTCGATGCTCTGGTAGCGGATGATGTTCTCGTTAAGCCCCTCGCTCAGCACTTTCTGTGCATCGCGGATGCCTTCGGCCTCGATCACCCTGCGCTCGGCCTCCTTCCGCTCGCGCTGCAGTTCGAACTCCATCTGTTGGGCCCGTTGCTCGGCCTCCAGCTTGTCCTCGATGGCCTTGGCCAGACCGGGTGGTAACTGGATGCTCTTCATCAGTACGCTCTCGATCACGAACCCGCGGGGCTCGAGCAGCTTGTTCATGTGCGCGGCGATCTCGGCCTCGATCCCTGCCCGCTGGGCGCTATGCATGTCCTTGGCGTAGTAGCGTGCGCAGATGTCCGAAGCAGCGCTCCGAAAGACGCTGACGATCAACGCGTTCTCATAATTGGGGCCAATGGTCGCGATGATCGCAGGTACTTGGTCCGGAACAATGCGGTACAGGATGCTGATGTCGCATTGGACGTTCAGTCCTTCCTTGCTGGGCAGGGCCATTTGGACCTCGCGGTTCACGGTTTGTACGGGTACTTTGATCACCTTGGTGGTGAACGGGTTCAGGCCAACGAGCCCGGCCGTGATGATGCGATCGTCAAGCTTTCCAAAGCGCTGTTTAACGCCAACGGTTCCCTGACGTACCGTGGTGCATGATGTTGTGCACAGCACGAGGATCAATGCCATCCAGATCATTCGCTTGCTCATGGCAGGATTTATTTGATAGATCAACGCATCCTTGCCTTTGCTTGTTCTTGACGAGTCTGCCATTTTGCATAATTTGACGAACAGTTCATTCTGACAGGTCATCTTGAAGCGCGCACTGATATGTCCGTCCTCCACGCTTTCTACACCGCTTTTGCCCAACGCGATTGGGCCGTGATGGGCGCTTGCTATCACCCCGAGGCCCGTTTCAGCGACCCTGTGTTCCCCGATCTGGATGCCGCGCAGGTGCGTGCCATGTGGAAGATGCTGTTGAATAGTGATACGGACCTCTGCATCAGTTTCACCGTGCTGCACGAGGACCAGCAAGGGGGGCATGTACGCTGGGAGGCGTTCTACACCTTCACCCGGACCGGCAGGAAGGTCCATAACGTGATCAACTCCCGCTTCACGCTGAAGGACGGACTGATCCATACGCAGCACGACCGTTTCTCCATGTGGAAGTGGAGCCGCCAGGCCTTGGGACTGCAGGGCTTGATCCTGGGGTGGACGCCCCACGTCCGGGATAAGGTGCGTGGCATGGCGGCCGCTGGTCTGCTCCGCGCCATGGCAGCGGAAAGCGCAGCCGGGAACAAGGGTTGACGATCAAGCTCAAGCTCGTGTTCCGCAATGTCGCCGGAGCCTGCTGGCGGGCCCTTCAGAACGAAAGTTCGAAGGAGTTCCGGGGACGCTCACCGGGTTTGTGCACCTTGGACCGCGAGACCCGGCGCGATCCCACGTACCACGCGCGGTCCACGGCAATGCGCGCGCGTTTGCTCACACGCCGCTCGAGGCAGGTCCATTGCGTGGTGCAGTTCACGGTCGCTGGCGTCCCGTCCACGTTGATGCGTATGGGCATCCGAAGGCTGTCCGGGCAATTGGTCCAACGCACCCAGAGTTGCTTCTTCTTCACAGCGTGTTCCAGCTCGGGGATGCGGACATCACGCAGGTATTGGTCGAAGATGCTGGTGTGGAGCCGTTCGCGTGTGTGCGCACTGAACCCGATCATGAACGCTTCGATCTGCGCACTGGTGATGACGCTTTGGCCGAACTGCCGGTCCATTTCCAGCAGCATGGCCTTGAAGGTGCTATCGCCCACGATGTGCCGGATCATGTGGATGAGATTGGCGCCCTTGTAGTACATATCGCCGCTGCCTTCCTGGTTCACACCATAAGGGCCGATGATCGGTCGGTCGTTGCGGATGTTCTTGCGCAGACCGACCAGGTAGTCCTCTGCCGCTTCCGTGCCTTGCTGGCACTCGGTGAAGATGGTCTCGGTGTAGTCCGTGAATCCCTCGTGCACCCACATGTCCGCGATGTCCGCCGTGGTGATGCTGTTACCGAACCACTCGTGGCCGCTCTCGTGAATGATGATGTAGTCCCACTTCAGACCATGCCCCGAACCGCTCAGGTCGGTGCCGCGATAGCCGTTCACGAAGCCGTTGCCGTAGGCGATGGCGCTCTGGTGCTCCATGCCCAGGTGCGGGGACTCCACCAGCTTGTAGCCATCCCGGTAGAAGGGGTAGGGCCCCAGCCATTCCTCGAAGCATTGCAGCATCTCAGGCACCTGCTTGAACTGCTCCCGCGCCTTGGCCTCGTTGCTGGCAAGTACCCAGTAGTCGCATTGGAGCGGCCCATCCACGCCTGCGTACACCTCGTTCCAATGGGTGTATTTGCCGATGTAGGGGACCAGGTTGTAGGTGTTGATGGGGCTGCTCACCTGCCACTCCCATGTGGTTGTGCCATCGCCGTTGGACCAGGTTCCGCGCAGGCGCCCGTTGCCGATGCCCTGAAGGCTGTCCGGCACAATGATGCGTAGGGTGGCCCCCTCCTCCGGTTCATCGCTCTGGTGGTCCTTGCAGGGGTACCACACACTGGCGCCCAGACCTTGGCAGGCCACGCTCACCCACGGGTTGCCCTGCGCGTCCTTCTTCCAGATCCAGCCGCCATCCCACGGTGGGTTCCTGGCCGCGCGCGGCACGCCGTGGTAATGGATGGTGAGGATACTGCCCTGATAAGACTCCATGCGCTTTGGCAGGTCCACCCAGATCACATCGCCATCCCGCTCGAAGGCCACCGGGACCTTCAGGGAGGTCACCCCCACGAACCGTCCATCCGGCATGGGGATCGGGGCCTCGATCAGGGTGGTGATGCTATCCACCACCAACGGCTGTTGCAGGTCGATCTGCATGCGCTGCCCGTCGGAAAAGGCCCCGAAGGTGATGGTCGTACTCCCTTGAATGCTGCGTTCGACCAGGTTTGGTCTTACGGTCACCACATAGGCGCTGACATCCCACCACGAGCGGTAGGGACCGATGCTGCCACGCAGCGAGTCGGCCCGGGTGAATGTGGTGCGGTCCTCGCCCAGTTGTGCATGCACCAGGCCTGCACTAC
>Ga0209985_10002429_pt1 | contig 16821 bp, 17 predicted proteins | sample NOAtaG_FD_187305 | JGI IMG/M metagenome (GOLD analysis project Ga0209985, IMG submission 187305) | Freshwater lake microbial communities from Lake Erie, under a cyanobacterial bloom - NOAA_Erie_Diel6S_1000h metaG (SPAdes) (version 2) | ecosystem: Environmental > Aquatic > Freshwater > Lake ...
AGTAAATAAACCTAGACGATGATAGGGAGCCAAGTATAGTGAAAGCGATCAAGAAAGCACTGAAAGAGTTAGGCGAAATTCTAAATCGCGTTCTGGAATCCCTTTTGGGACAAAATCAGCCCCACCCTGAGTTGATTCCTATACCAGTAAGAAATAACTCACGGCGCGTTAATCGCTATTAAGGTTATAAGACTCGCTTTGCGGGTCTTATATTTTGTGGGGGGATCGTTTGACAATTTACCTAAAATAAAAGGGGTAGTGCAAATCACTACCCCTTTTATTTTGGGTAAATCAAATTTTGGTTACACGCAGTAAAGAGATTGTTGAGGCGATCGCAACCAAAGCCAAAGAGTAAAATAATCTCTCTAACTAAGTCTGGGATCAGATCTAAAAATTTACGTGGTTGTGGATCACTTGAGTATTTTTATATTTAAGTGATTTAGGTTTATATAGATAAATAATACATGATATTGTCGGGCTAACACTCCAAATAGGCGATTAGGCAGAATTTTTCTGTGTAATCACCCCAAAATGGGATCTTAGGCAGAATTTTTCTGTATAACATCCCGTATAGGGTGTATAGGTAGAAACTTGACTTTCAGCCTATATACCCTATAGTTAGACTGGACAGAATTTTTCTGTCTAATACATAGTTGGGCATCACGATTAGCTAGTGATGAAAGCGTATTGATCGACTTGTCCCTACGTAAGACTCACCAAGAGATTTGGACATTATGGGCAATGTTATCACCCTGTTCATCATTTACGGACTGTTCATCATTTACGGATTGCTGATTCTTTTGCCGCCCATCGCTATGTGGCGCTTTGTCACGCGGCAAGTATCTGGTCGGACGGCATGGTTCCCGCCCGCACTGGCGTTGATCGGTCCCTTCATTGCCGCCTTTGTCCTCGTTTTCCTAGTGTGGCTCCCAGCCTATTCCGGTCGATGCGGAGGCTGGCTCGGCGAGACTACCCCATGTGGTTTCGGACAATATGCGACTGAAACCGCGTTTTGGGCTTCAATGAGCATGGCTATGCCTGCGCTTCTCGGGATGCTGCTTGGTTTCGTTGTGATGATAGTTGGCTTGATCAGACGCAACAAGTCCCGCTGAAATGAGCCCAACAATCGCATAGCTGGCTTGCTATGCTCGCCGCTCAACTAGTCCGTTATGTCCCATTACAGCCCAATTCTTTGATGCACGAGAGGTCAAAATGAGAGCGTCTGCAATCTTGCTTATTTCTGCCATAGGAGCATCAAATGTTTTGGGCGTTGCTGCCCAAGATCGGTTATCAATAACTTTTGAGAATATTGATATTCAAGAACGCTGCTTCATTCTATCCTCACTAATTGACACGCCTGAGTTTAAACGTCGTGAAGGTGAATCCTTCTTAGAGGAAAAACTCGTGATCGACGATCAGCAAGCTTATGAGGAATTTCAGAAGAAGATAAGCAAAGCGAGAAACATGGCTTGCAAAAGCGTGACGTTTCCATCTATCAACTTCTCACAAAACACACTCCTCGGCAATTGGGCTCATGGTTCGTGCGCTGCTTTCGGTTTCAAACGCACGGTATCCAAAGACTCTGAGAAGAGAGATATTCTTTACAGCATTAAGGTTCAGGAACGAGACATTGCATGTCGCGGCCCAGGATTAAAGAGCCTAAACATGGTGACAATACCTAAGCTGCCAAAAGGGTATAAAGTTACCTTCGAACCCAAGACAGATCACAGCGGATATCAAACTCTTAGTTTAGAAAATGGGAAAACGGTAGCTAGGGATTGGTGGGGAAATATCGTTCCTCGTAGAACGAGCCCACCTCCTGGTGGCGGAGTTTTTGATGTTGAAATCAAATAGCGGCGTGAATGTTCTCAATTGGGATATAACAAAGCGGGTCTTATATTTTGTGGGGGGAACGTTTGACGATTTACCTAAAAGAAAAGGGGTAGTGCTTTGCACTATCCCTTTTCTTTTGGGTAAATTAAATTTTCGGTACATCCAGCGGATAGATTGTTGGGGCGATCGCAAACAAAGCCTAAGAGTAAAAAAATCTCTCTAACTAAGTCTGGGATCAGATCTAAAAATTTGCGTGGTTGTGGCTCAACTTGCGTATTTTTGTATTGAGTGGTTCAGGTTTATATAGCTAAATAATGCATGATATTGTTGGGCTAAGATCCCAAATAGGCGATTAGGCAGAATTTTTCTGCTTAATCGCCTATTTGGGATCTTAGGCAAAATTTTTCTGTGTAATATCCCGTATAGGGTGTATAACTAGAAACTTGACTTTCAGCCTATATACCCTATAGTTCAGATTAGACAGAAAAATTCCGTCTAATACGTTATGTGTCTGGAGTTTTAGATTGCGCATTGAAATTGTCTGTAACATTTGCTCCGATGATAAATCGGAAGAGCAATCCTCTTTCGTAAGCTATTCGCGTCTCTGCTCTATTCGTGATGATGGAATTTATGAATTTAAATGCCCAGAAGGACACCGATCAACAACGGTTTTACGTACACCAAAGCATGAGGTTCTTTTTGCGATTGCCTCAAATGCCTTGCTCGATGGGTATTTACGAGAATCTATCGCTAGTTTTGCTGCATCCCTTGAACGATTTTATGAGTTCGTAATTCGCGTCATCTGTCGATCAAAGTCTATCTCTCAGCAAGGTATTGAGAAATGCTGGAAGTCGATATCAAAGCAATCAGAGCGGCAACTTGGCGCTTTTACCATGCTCTGGTTTGTGGAGATGGGTGATCCTCCAAACTTACTTTCAAATAAGATGATTGAATTAAGAAATCAAGTCATTCATCAAGGTAAAGTGCCTACTTATCAAGAGTGCATCGACTTCGGAAAAGCAGTTATTGATGTAATTTCTCCAATCGAATATAAGATGCTTGATAAGTTTTCAGACAGTCACACAGATGAATGTTTTGCATTGTCCAGATCTGTAAAAGAAAAACACGAACAACCACTTACTACTTTGAGCATTTTCTCTCCATTAGATGCAGCAATTCGAGAAAATGAGAGTCTTGAAACATGCTTGGATCGACTACGTTTACAGCGCAAAAATCAGGGTGTACCGTCCATTGGTTCAGAGCTTATTCGAGCTACAACAGTGCATCGCGTGCCGAAAGAGACATAACAACCGCAATGCACCGAAACCTCTGAATATAAGGTCTTTTAGCCAAGATTATCTACGTCCGATGATTGCAAACATTAGACATTAACTGAAGGCATGAGAAAAGTTTTCTTAATCTGTTCGGCTATCATTCTCTTTTGGGTCATAACCTTTTGGGTTATTAAAAAGCCAGAGAAGTCTCGCGATGCTTGATTAATGTCTCTACTGGCAAAGCGCTGCGAAGATGTTGCCAAGGTAGAACTTGATTAACATCCCAATCTTCATGGACATACCAAGCCAGAGGCGGTAACTGTCCACGCAATTCCTTAAAAGCACGTTTATAGGAACCATCACTAGGAACATCACCATCGCTATAGCTACAAGCTAGACGCAATAACTTAGTCAGACGGCGATCGCCCCTTGAAATTAGCCCTTGCACAATAGAGTCTTTATAACTTTCAGGGCGAAAGTCAATGCCTTTAGGTAATAGTTTCTTACGGAAATACTGCATTTTCTTTTCAGCATTAGTACTGATACCCTGCCATTGCAAAGGCGTATGCGATTTAGGCACAAACGTACTGCAACCAAAAGTGAGCTTCAGCTTTGGTGCAATTTTGCGGAGAGAAATTAGCATCTCAATAGTTTGGTCGATATCGTCATCATTTTCCATCGGTACGCCCGCCATACCGTAAAGCTTCAGAGACTTCAAACCACCTGCTTGAGCATTGATCGCCGCTTGCTTGATTTCATCATTATGTAACTTCTTATTAATGATTTCGCGCAAACGTTCGGAGCCACTTTCGATCGCAATCGTAACGGAACGACTATCACGAGTAGAGAGAGTTCGGGCTAATTTCTCGGTTAGGGTATTGGTGCGGACTGAGGCAAGGCTGAGGCGCACATCATCAAATTGAGGCTGAGCGAGATGGTCTAGCAATAGATCAAATTCAGGATGTTGGGTAATTGATGCCCCAAGTAAGCCTAGACGTTTAGTTACCTCTAATCCTTTTGCGATCGCAGGTATCAGACTTGACTCTAAACTGGCAGTTCTAAAGGGAAGCGTTAAATAACTCGCCAAGCAGAAGCGACACATCTCAGGACAACTTCGCACCACTTCCACCATAAAAATGCTTTCCCATGCGGCTTTTTCAGTAACAACTGTAGAGGCAGACAGAGTGTTCCCTTTATAGGTTTGTTTGTGGATTGTGGAAGGAATTTCAGAATCTATAGGTTGAATTGAAGCGATCGCACCATCATCGGATTCATAGGTTACTTCATACAATAATGGAACATAAATCCCATCTAATTTAGCTAAATGGCGCAATTTTATTTCACGACTAGCATGGCGAACTTCTTGATAAGCATTTAAGAAGTTCCCAATCAATTCTTCGCCATCACCAAGTAGCACGATATCAAACCATGCCGCGAATGGTTCGGGATTGGCGGTGAGAACGGGGCCTCCACCAAATATTAATGGATGCTCGTCAGTGCGATCGCAAGTATCAATGGGAATATCAAATTTTTTCAACGCCGCCAAAATATTGACGTAATCTAGTTCCCATGAAAACGAAAATCCTAATATTTCAATCTTCCTTGGTAAGTCCTCATGGGCATCGGTAAACCATCGGCTCACGTTGATCTGCGATCGCGTAGCTAAATTTGCCCATACACCTTGATAGCCTAAGCTCGTAATTCCCACGGTGTAGGTGTTGGGGAAAGCAAAGACAATATTTACTGCGTCGTGATCTGGTGTGGCTGGGTCAAAGAGTAAATGTTCGGACTGAAAGTAGGTTTGGTTCAACGTTTCGGCAATATATCGCAATATCGCTATTATGCCATATCTAAATGAACTCAAAACGATCAAGAGAGGTGCGGCACGTAGTGCCGCACCTCTCTTGATCATCTCTTTTGTAGGGTATGTTGGCGATAGCGTAACGCACCATTTGCGGTTATTGGGTACGTTACGCTGACGCTAACACACCCTACGAGCTAAGAGTTACAAGCAATTTGGGGTTTCTCCGACAGGCTGCTAGAGTTATATTTTATGAAACTGCCAATTCCGAAAGTGCGGCGATACTTTCGGAAATCAAAAAACAAACTCAGTAAGATTTTTAAAAGCTCAAAATGGCATAGCCATTTTGAGCTTTGATATAACATGGAGATCTAGATCAGGTAATGCCTGTAATGCTCTATTGAATACTCAACCGTTAGAAAAACTTCATGAACGATCGCTTAATTCGCGCCCTCACCGCCGACGGACGAGTCCGTGTCATTGGCGTGAATATTACCCAAGCCCTCAATGAGGCTCATCGCCGCCATCAGTTATCAGCGATCGCTACAGCAGCACTTGGTCGTACCATGGGGGCAAGTTTACTGCTTGCCTCAAATATGAAGCAATCTCAAGCTAGAGTCAATGTCAGAATTGCGGGTGATGGTGGACTGGGCTTAGTCTATGCCGATGCAGGATTTGATGGGACAGTACGCGGTTTTGTCACCAACCCCAAATTTGCATTACCTCCCCTTGCTGATGGTCAACAAAACGTTAGTCAAGGCATTGGGCATACAGGTTTTTTCAAGGTTATGCGTGATGTTGGCTATGGTGAACCCTACAGCAGCACTGTCGAATTAATTGCGGGTGATATCGCCAACGATGTTGCATGGTACTTAGCTTCGTCTGAGCAAACTTATTCTAAGCTCATGCTTACGGAAGTAATTGAGCAAGATCGTGACGACGCTCCCGTAAAGGTTGCTGCTGGAATCTTATTGCAGATTATGCCTAAAGCCACGCTTCGGGCAGCGAAGACAGCCAACCTTTCTCAAGAAGATTTGCTGAGCCAACTAGAGGCAAAAAGTGATACGCAAAAACTCATGGACTTGCTACTCCAAGGCAAAGCGATCGCAGAGGTGATGACCGAGATATTTGCCGATATGCATCTCGATATTTTGCCCATGAGTAAAGATGTCACATTTAGTTGCCCTTGCTCCATTGATCGCGTATTAGCAGCAATGAAAATGTTTGGCGAAGAAGATTTGCTATCGATGATTGCCGAGGACAAAGGTGCAGAAGCCACTTGTCATTTCTGTGGTGAGGTTTATCATGCTACTACCGAGCAGTTAAGCAATTTAATTGCTGATTTACAGGTTGTAAATACCTAGTAGCTTGTCGAAGAAGTCCAAAATCCTTCTTGTAGGGTGCGTTAGCCACAGCGTAACGCACCCTACAGTAATCTATATAATTCGCATAATCTTAAAAAAACGATGACAGTTAACGCACAAATTGGCATTATTGGCGGCAGTGGACTCTACAAAATGTCCGCCCTGACTGATATTCAAGAAATTAATATTGATACTCCCTTTGGCAAAACTTCAGATGCATTTATCTATGGCAAATTGTCTGGAACCCCTGTGCTGTTTCTGGCACGACATGGGCGATCGCACCATTTGCTCCCCACAGAAGTCCCCTATCGCGCCAATATCTATGCTCTTAAAAGTCTAGGTGTGGAATATATCATTTCCGCCTCAGCAGTTGGCTCCTTACAAGAATATGCCCGACCTCTAGATATTGTGCTACCCGATCAGTTTATCGATCGCACCACTAGCCGTATATCGACATTCTTTGGGGAAGGAGTTGTTGCCCATGTTGCCTTTGCTGAGCCAATTTGCAAATCTCTTCTCGCGGTATTAGCCTCATCGGCAGAAGCAGTGGATTTGGGGCGCAACAAAGTCCATAAAGGGGGAATTTATCTTTGTATGGAGGGTCCAGCTTTCTCGACTAAAGCCGAATCGCTACTTCATCGTAGTTGGGGCGCTAAGGTCATTGGCATGACTAATGTCACTGAGGCAAAGCTTGCCCGCGAGGCAGAAATTTCCTATGCCACGATCGCATTGGTTACTGATTATGACTGCTGGCATGATGATCATGAGAGTGTAACTGTGGAAATGATCATCCAAAATTTACATAAAAATGCAGTCAATGCTCAAACCGTAATTCAAAATGCCGTGGCAAAAATCGCCGCTAATCCCCCAAGATCTGAAGCCCATCATGCTTTGAAAACTTCGATCTTGACCGATTTGAGTAAGGTGTCTGACGCAAGTCGCGATCGATTAAAAGTGATTTTGCAAAAGTATCTTTAATCTCACCACCTAATACCTAAATATACCTAAATATTAAGGAGCCAAATCAAAATGACACAACCCTTAACTCTTGATGGTGTCGCCAACGATTTAGATACAGTCAAAGACATCATGTTTACCCTTGCAAGGCAGTATGAACGAATCGATCGCACGGTCGATCAAGTGGCTACACAGCAAAAAGCTAATACTGAGGCGATCTCTGACCTGACAAGATTCATGATGCAGCTAGGCGAAACAATGGCAAGTACACAAGCAGACATTAGACAGATGCAGTCTGATGTTAGAGAGATGCAGTCTGAAGTTAAAGGCTTACAAGTTGAAAACCGTAGGATTTTGCAACACGTCTTTAAGGATGAGTTTTAGAGTTGCCAACAGCCAGTAACAAAAAAGCCTCGCAAAGCGAGGCTTTTTTGTTAGAGATACTTTTTTTAGGAGCCAAGTCCTTTGACTGTATCAAAGAAGAAACGGGCATTATCTTCAGGAGTGGTGGGCAAAATGCCATGTCCGAGGTTCATGATATGTCCCTTGTTGCCAGCCTTGGCAATAACTTCTATGATCCGTTCGCGAATATAACTTTGCTCGGCAAATAAAACGCAGGGATCGAGATTGCCTTGGACAGGAATGTGACGACCAATGCGATCGCGTGCGTCAGCCATATCAACCGTCCAGTCAACACTGACAATATCTACACCAGACTTAGACATTAGGTCTAGGACACCCGCACTACCGCTAATGTAAAGGATTAATGGGGTATCGGGGTACTTTGCCTTGACCTTATCGACAACCATCTTTTGGTAAGGCAGTGCAAAAGTTTTATAATCAGTTGGGCAAAGATGTCCTGCCCAAGAGTCGAACATTTGCACGACTTGAGTACCACACTCGATCTGATGGATCACATAAGTACCGACCATTTCGGCAATTTTAGTCAGAAAGCTATGGATGATCGCTGGTTCTTTATATGCCAGAGCTTTGATTACAGAATAATCCTTAGAGCCTTTGCCTTCAACTGAATAGGCGGCTAATGTCCAAGGTGCACCCACAAAGCCAAGAATAGTTGCTCGATCTTTTACTTCTTCTTTGATCGCACTTAAAATCTTACGAATAAAGGGAACAGCAGTGTCGGGATCAAACTCTGTGAGCGCATCAACTTGAGCTTGAGTCCGAATTGGTGACTCGATAATTGGGCCACGGCTCTCGATGATGTCAAAGTTGATGCCGATACCTGTAAGCGGAGTGAGGATATCGGAGAACATGATCACGCCATCGGGTTGGAAAGCGCGAAATGGTTGCAGAGAAATTTCGGCAGCGAGTTCGGCAATCTCCGATCGCTCTCTAAAAGTGGGATATTTGTCGCGCAAGTCACGATACACCTTCATGTATCTTCCTGCTTGGCGCATCATCCATACTGGTGGACGATCCAGTACTTCACCTCTTGCTGCCCTTAGCAAGCGATCATTTCCTCCCATAATCAACTCTTTCCTGTGTTTTTAAACTTTTTTATGATTGTGCCTTTGAATTATAGAACGTGACGTACCAGACACCAATAAAGACAAGTGGGGCACTTGTCGCCCCTTTGGTCTTTCGTCACAGCCAAATCCTAGAGTTAGCCATCGGTTCATGTCTAAATTTAGGCTTTATTTAATTTCTGATCGCGATTTGCTTACTTATACTTTCTTTAAGATATGTTATTAATACTTAAGCTATAAAATCAAGAACCAATTTTTTGGTAGCGCAGCGAAATCACGCTACCAAAAAAACTGATTCTTGGTTAAACCTTACTAAGTAAAAGTTTTGGCTAAATAATGGCTAGGTTTAAAAACAGTGATTAATGAATGGGCAAATTTGACAAAGGATACTGATGTAGTTGTAGATGCTACTTCAGAGCAAGCATTGCGATCGCCTGAGGTAAAGTCTTCGCTGCAAACTGTGTTGGCAATCGCTGTCACTTTTGTTATCGTCGTAATCGCAATTGTCTTCTGGATATTACGTCCACCAATCGATCAATATACCCAATCAGTTTTAAATCTATCGGGAGATCCTGTGCAGGGACGCTCGATTTTTGTGATGAACTGTGTGGCTTGTCATGGACAATGGGCTAATGGCAAAGTGGGACCCAGTTTACAACATGTATCCGATCGCAAGTCGGATGTACGTCTAGTCCAACAGGTCGTAAGCGGCGAAACTCCTCCAATGCCACAGTTTCAACCTAGCCCTCAAGACATGGCTGACTTGTTGAGTTATCTAAAACAGTTATAAAAAAGACGCGAAAGGCGCGTCTTTTTTATTAAAATTGTGGTGCGAAGCGCCGCAATTTTAGTTTTGGTTTAACTGGATTTGGAACAGTTCGCTAATCCCCTTTTCAGCGACATCTAGCATTTGATTAAGTTGCGATCGCGAAAATGTTTCAGATTCAGCAGTACCTTGCACCTCGATCAATTTGCCAGTGCTGTCCATAACCACATTGAGATCAACACTTACAGCAACGTCTTCTTGGTAATTTAGATCCAAGATTGGCACACCATCTAACAACCCAACCGACACAGCCGCCACCGCTTTCTTAATCGGAGATCTGGTGATTTTGCCTTCAGAAAATAGGCGATCGCAAGCTGCTTTTAAAGCCACAAATCCACCTGTAATTCCACCTGTGCGTGTGCCACCATCAGCTTGCAGCACATCAATATCAACGGTAAAAGTATAATTTGCGATCACGGTCATATCTAGTGCGGCTCTGAGACTGCGACCAATCAACCTTTGGATTTCTTGAGTACGTCCCGATAGTTTCATAAATTCCCTTTGTTGACGGGGAATTGTCGATGCAGGCATCATCCGATATTCGGCTGTTAGCCAACCTTGATTACTACCAGTTAGAAATTTGGGTACACCTTCCTCGATGGAAACAGTACAGATCAATTGGGTATCACCAAATTTTGCCAACACTGAACCCGCAGGTGATTTTGTAAAATTTCTCTGCAAATGCACAGTACGCAGTTGATCCCAAGCTCTCCCATCAGGACGTTGGATAATCGGTAAATCGCTCATGATCACGGTTTGACTGTGTGTAAAATCTATCCAATCATATAGCAAGCCGTTGATTCTAGAGTTTTTATTAGCTGTCGCCAGTCATAAGAAACAATAGAGAATGGCGAAGCGAAGCATTGAATTACAGAGCTTTGCGCTCAAACCCAGAAATACTAAGCTGATCAAAGCTTCGCCTGAGAATGTATAAGGATATGCGGTGCTTTGCGCCGCCTATCCTTATACATTTTTTGTTATTTTTTCTTATCGCCCTTTTTAGAGGGAAGTTCGCGCTGTATAGGCAAAATTGGACGTTCATTAGGACTTAGTTCAATTGCCTTGGAAAAAGCGGCGATCGCTTCTTTCTCTCGTCCCATACTTCTTAGTAATAATCCTTTCGCTCCCCAAGCGTCGGCACTGTTTGGATCTAATTTATTGCCTCTTCTACTTTTAATAGGGCTTCTTGGGATTTCTTATTACGATTGAGAATCAGCGCTTGGGCAAGTAGTTCTTCAAATGAATACAACATTCCTGACTCTTGATCGAACAAGCGCTTGGCGGTTTCTAGTATAAAAGGTTCATTTGATACAGGCTTGAGTTGCTTGACCATGCAGGTCGGATGCGTTGGCAAATCAATATCTTCAGCCAGATATGTTTGCCCAAAGCCACCACCACCAAGGTGACTAATAATTTTGTAATGCCCTCTAAGTATGGTGTTTAACACAATTAATCTGAGTTCCCTTTTGAGCCAAAGTAAAATCCAAGCGCTGTACCAACTAGCCCTATTTGAGCAGTCAATATAAGTGTTATCAAATCTTTTACTAAAGCACTAGTTTTATCAAATGAACTAGTCTTTTTCTCATCAATAAAAATTGACATAATTAGTAAAACTACGACTAGGGAAAAACTAGCTATTATAGTTCTAGAAAGTATGCTGACTAAAAGAGTAGCTAGCTGAGAACGAGTTGTTTCCTGACTAGCTTGAAGGTTAAATTCTTTGTCGTCTAGATTTGGAACAATACCTTTTGCGTTAAATTGAATTAGATTTGGCAAAATATCCTTTTCATTATCTAACTCAATATTATTTTTTTCTTGAGTCTCATCTTTACCTATTTCATTAGGCTGTTTAGAAGTCGGTTTTATTTCAGAAGTAGTTAGATTTTTTTCTTCAGGATTCATAATCAAAAACATTGAGTTGCAATTTTTTGTTTTATACCTATTTCATTTTTTACTTATTTTAAAAGAATCTCACGGACTGAACCATCTTTAAGTTGGACTAACAGCCTACCTCCTTCATTCGCAGTAATATCACGAATGTAAGCTGCTGTTGCTACTGCTTTTTTAAGAGCCATTTCTGGATTAATACCTTGCTGTTGTGCAAGCCAATTAATGAGGTTGGCTGTTTCTTTGTCAAGATTGGTTAGTGGCGATGCCATTCTTCCAGAAGATTCTTGCTGAGAAATAGAGTAAACATTTTGATTAGATACATCACCCATAAAAGAAAATTTATCGCCTGCCATCCTGCCTTTATTGGGTTCATTTCCAGACCGTGTATATTTCATAGCTTTTTAAAACCACATTTTTTGTACTTGTAGTATAACCTGAGAAAATTCCTACAAAAACTAATTGCAAATTTTGTTATGAATTTATGCAAACATTTGCTAGTATATAAATCGCTCTTTGAGCAGTCGAGTAAATTTAGGGTGACTGGCGCAGTGGTAGCGCATCGGACTCTTAATCCGCTGGTCCTGGGTTCGAATCCCAGGTCACCCATTATCAAAAATAGAGCTGTAACGCTTCGCGTTACAGCTCTATTTTATTTGACTAGATTACAAAAAAAGAAAAGCGATCGCAAAGCACTCGCTTTTCTTTTTTGTAATTAGAGAACCACACCCTTAGGAGCAGGAATAGAAGGTTGCAAATACATCGTCAAGAACTGGACACCATTATTTACAAGGTGAGGCAACTTCTGAATCTTTTTCATCCATTCAGGAGCATTAGATTCATCGATCTTTACCAGCTTGGTATTGTTCTCTTCACACTTTTTGAGACAATTCCAGAACTTAGGATTTTCCATATTAATAATTACAGGAAAAGCCTTTGCAGCATCGCGATTGGTTTCACGGAGAACTTCATCAACATATTTTCTCGTATCCATGCCGATGGATTCATAGAACTCATTGCGAACGCAGATATCATTGAGATACATAGTCGCAAATACTGATAGCAAGAAGAACTTACTCCAGAGGTTCGCTCTGAGCCCGTTAATATTATTAGCATCACTACGCAGAAGCAAACTACAGAAATCACCATGACGGCTCTCATCTTGACACCAATTTTCAAAGAAATTGAAGATGGGATAAATCCGATATTCAGGATGAGCAAGGAAATGTTGGTGAATCTTGATATAGCGCCAGTAACCAATCTTTTCAGATAGATAGGTGGCGTAGAAAATAAACTTCGGTGCGAAGTAGGTGTATTTCTTAGTTTTGGATAATGTCGAAAGATCGAGTTGGAGATCGAAATCTGGCATTGCTTTGTTTAAGAAACCAGCATGACGGGCTTCGTCACGGCTCATCAAGCTGAAGATTTCAGCCATGAGTGGATTCTTGTCTTTGATCTTGACGGCAATTTCTTTGTAAAGGAGAAAACCAGAAAATTCTGATGTGCAAGATCCTTCTAGGAATACACGAAAATGCTCTCTCACTTTTGGATCGATATGATCCCATGACTGATTGAAATCAGCAGTGCGGACAAAGTGACGACGATTGTAGTCAAATTTAAATTCTTCGAGGATCGCTTCGTAATCTGGTGTGAGATCGAAGATTTGCATCTTCGCCATCGCTTCAAAGTCTGTAGTATAGAAGCGTGGGGTCAAGATACTATCGCGTCGGCCAGTCCCATTAACCTTTTGTTGGTTTGACTGGCTTACATCGGGTTTAGAAGGAGTAGCTACCATAGTCTTGTGCTGTTCTCTTTTACTTTATTTGGGGCTGCCAAAGGATTTTGTTGATAAATTGCAGTTTAAATACCTATCTGACTGCTTATTTTACGACTAGTCTCTAATTTATGGGTAGTTATATCTAGAAAATAAGGTTTGCTTGTTAAGAACTATTAAGAGGCTAGCAAAGTAGGGTGGGCAATGCCTACCCTACTTTGCTAGTTTTTGATTGCAGCCTCAATTGTTTCAATGCTGAGCGATCGCAATAAGCTCACCTGTGCGCTAGGGGTTGATATATTGGCAAAATATGTGGGTGTGAGGTAATCCGCAAAACTAGTTTCTTGAACTAGATGGGTTTTGAAAAAGGCAACACTCATCAACTTGAGATAGTCCTGCGATTCGATCGCACTTGAACCCGCCAAAACATTACTGACTTCAGGACTGAGACGATCGCTTGATGTTATAGCCGTAACCGCAGTATGACCAGCTTTATTTAGCAATACTAAATATCGATTTGGCGAGGTTAACCATGTAAAAGGCACAATTTGCTCGGAAACCACAGGGGCAAAAGTATCATCTGAACTGCCAACGATCGCGATCGGGACAGTGATTTTACTCAAAGTCGCTTTACCCAAAACATGACTAGTCACAGGATTAACTGCGATCGCTGCTTTGATTCGTGAATCACCTAATTTATAGGTTTGGTTGGGTAAACCTAGAGCTACGCATTGCAATAGCAGCGAAGCATTCCACTTATATTTACCTTGACAAGCTTCCGCCAAATCAGCGAACTGGATCTGGGCATCACTGACTAAAGCGAGAGCTGCATAGCCACCAAAAGAATGTCCAACCATGCCCACATTTTGCCAATTGATGTTAGTCGCCTGTGGCGACTTCTCTAGGTAATTTAGCACCGCAGTTATATCCTGTGGGCGTTCAACAAAGCTTTCTGGCGGCGCAATCTCACTTGCTGCACCGATAATCAATTTATCTAATTGCTCGGCACTGCTATTGGGCGAAACTGTTAGTACTACGGCAAACCCATAGGAGGCAAGATGTTCGGAAAGATAGAGCAATGGTTCGCGGTTAGAGATTAGCCCAGGATAGATAACGATCGCAGGTACGGGTGCAGACTTATTCGTCAGTTTTGGGACAAATAAATAAAAGGGGATTTCATAGCGATTATCCAGTGCTGGCGCTTTGAGGCTATAACGTTCCCATGGATCTTTACCTTGATCCCGCAAATCAGCTAACTCAATCGGTGAAGGTACTGGCGTTACCGCTCCAGCTTGTTTAGTGGCTTCAGCATTGACCATTTGCACAACTTTTTGGGTGTTTTGCAACAAGTCGCTTAATTCCCCAACTGTTTGCAGCCCTTCTTGAATATCGAAATAAATATCTGATGTGGGGAATTTTCGCAAGAAACTAAGCAAAGATAAACCGTTCTGCTTGTCGGCTGTTGCCAAAACTGCGGCAGCACGGATAGCGCGATTACCCGATAGATTTGGACCAGTTTTAATAAACTCACCTAAGATATCTAACGCTCTTTCTCCTTGCGATGTGTATAAGAATCTCGACAGTAGTGACACAGGAACATCGGCTCGCTCTGTGAGGATACGCCGAAAGTTTGCCATGTCTGGCGCAGAAATATAACGCGAAGCCATGTCCAGCGCACCACGTAACTCGCCAGTTTCAGAAAAATTCTCTAGGTCATCAACAGATACAGAAACTTCAAAAATATTGAATCGGAAATTGACGGTTTCGGCGGCTTCGCTAGAATTCACGATCGCCACACCACTAATTGCACTCAGCAAAAATATCAAAGTGGCAGATCGAGTAATTAATCGGTGAGAAATATTGGCGATCGAGGCTGTGAGATATTTCATCATATGTAGCTTTATCTGTGAGATCTCCCCTAGAAGCTAACACAACATTCACAAATTAAAGCCCAAAAGCTAAGTGGCGGCGCTTTGCGCCGCCACTTAACTTTTGGGCTTTAGTCCCTAAATAAAGCCTTCATGATACATAAAACAATACAAATGTTAATATTCATCAATTTTGCCCCAATCACTCTGGTGGCAATGCTAACATCCAAAATAGTTAAACCCCGATTAAATAAAGCTTTAGGAGCGTATTTTGACATTACGAGTTGCTGTTGTAGGCGGCGGGCCTGCGGGTTCATGTGCTGCTGAAACACTTGCCAAAGCAGGAATTGAGACCTACATATTTGAGCGTAAACTGGACAACGCCAAACCCTGCGGTGGAGCAATTCCTCTATGTATGGTTCAAGAATTTGATCTGCCTGACGAAATCATTGATCGCCGCGTTCGCAATATGAAGATGATCTCTCCCAGCAATGTGGAAGTAGACATCAAATTAGATAATCCCGATGAATATATCGGTATGTGTCGCCGCGAAGTTTTAGATGCATTTTTACGCGATCGCGCTGCTAGCCTTGGAGCCAAGCTGATTAATGCTCGCGTCCTTGATATTAAAATTACCGAAAACGGTAAAAAGCCCTATGTAATTACCTATTCAGATTTCTCTGAAGGTGGCAACGAAGGCGTAATGCGTACTCTTGAAATTGACTTAATCGTCGGTGCGGATGGCGCTAACTCCGTAGTTGCTAAGGCAATGGATGCTGGTGACTATAACTATGCGATCGCCTTCCAAGAGCGCATCAGGATTTCGCCAGACAAGATGGAATATTACAAAGATCTTGCAGAAATGTATGTAGGCGACGATGTTTCGCCTGATTTCTACGCATGGGTATTCCCAAAATACGATCACGTCGCTGTTGGTACTGGCACGATGCACAAAAACCAACGCCTGATCAAGCAATTGCAAGCGGGTATTCGCGCCCGTGCGTTGCCTCGTATCGAAGGTGGCGAAGTGATTAAGATCGAAGCTCACCCAATTCCTGAGCATCCCCGTCCTCGTCGTGTGGTGGGTCGGATTGCGCTCGTAGGTGATGCGGCGGGCTATGTCACTAAGTCCAGTGGCGAAGGTATTTACTTTGCTGCTAAGTCGGGTCGCATGTGTGCCGAGGCGATCGTGGAGTTTGCGGAAGCAGGTAAACGCATCCCAACCGAAGCTGATCTCAAGGTGTACATCAAACGTTGGGATAAGCAGTATGGTTTGACCTACAAGGTTCTCGACATTCTCCAGAATGTGTTTTACGCCACCAACGCTACTCGCGAAGCCTTTGTGGAAATGTGCGCCGATAAGGATGTACAGAAGCTCACTTTTGACAGCTATCTCTACAAAACCGTTGTGCCTGCTAATCCTTTCACTCAGTTGAAGATTACGCTCAAAACCCTCGGTAGTTTGCTGAGAGGCAATGCTTTAGCGCCTTAAAGCGCCTTAATTAAGGAATTGAAAAATAAAGACTGGTGTGGTGAGAGTTTCTTGCTGCACCAGTCTTTGTTTTTTATGAAGTTACTGCTTAGCTATAATCATGAGCAAGTCAGGTTAAATGGTGAGGTAGGAATATGGAGCCAGCTTACATAACTGCGATCGCTGTTTTGTCACCTGCTGCATTGAGAGTGACAATTTGAATTTCAGAGAGATTTTAGGTTGTTCTGAGTCTTAACTAACTGCTAGATTTTTACCTAT
>Ga0209985_10002430_pt1 | contig 16820 bp, 15 predicted proteins | sample NOAtaG_FD_187305 | JGI IMG/M metagenome (GOLD analysis project Ga0209985, IMG submission 187305) | Freshwater lake microbial communities from Lake Erie, under a cyanobacterial bloom - NOAA_Erie_Diel6S_1000h metaG (SPAdes) (version 2) | ecosystem: Environmental > Aquatic > Freshwater > Lake ...
TTGCTCGTGAAGGTCGGCGGGGACCTCGTGCGAGCGGACGCGCCGCACCTTCGGGCGGCATGGGCGCAGCGGGTTGTGGTGTGTCACCACCGCGGGCTGGCCGTTGGAGAGTTCGACGAGCGTGCCGGGGGCGAAGGGGGGCATGACGGCCGTCAGAGCCTTGAGCACCACGCCATCGACGCGACCGGCGCGGGCGCGGTCGACCATCTCCTTCAATGCACCGACCGTGGGCAACACCATCTCGGGCTTATCGCCCGGGCGTGCGCGCTGCAGCTCGTCGAACTGATCCGCCACCGCGACGATGCGCGCGAAGACGTGGATCTCTTCGCCGTGCGGCGGGCGCGGCGGTCCGTCGCGGAAGTCGATGCTGGGAAAGCCCACGCCGTCGGTTCGCTGATGATGATGCAGCACGACGGCGGCGGCCGTGGGCTCGACGTGTTCGTGAACGATGCGCCAGCCGACGTGCGCGTGCGAGCGCCACAGCGCAATCTGCTCATTGGTGAGCTTCAGACGTTCAAAGTCGCTCGGGTCGTCGCGCAGGTGTCGAAGCGCGTGCGGGATCTTCAGCAACCCCGCGTCGTGCAGCAGCGCACCGAGGCCCATGTTCTCAACGTGCTTCGCCGCGATCCCGCCCAGACGCTTGCGCTGACCGAGCAGGTACGTTTCGAGTTTCAGGCCCATCATGATCGACAGAAAACACACCGCGGCGGCGTGCTCACCCAGACTCGGCGAACTGCCCATCATGTCGGCGATGCACGAGGCCGCCAGCGGATCGGCATGCAGTTGATCAACCAAGCCGCGCACGACCGCGGCGTACTGGTCGTACTCAAAGTCGACGCTGCAACGCTCGCCGCAGTGATCGAAGATCCGATCCAGCGACGTGACAAGCTGCATGTGGCGCTGGAGCATCGATGTGCTGGGCGTGTGCGCAACCTCACCCAGCGCGGGGTAACGCACCCAGATCTGCCGCACCCCCAGCTCATTGAGGCGTGCAAGAGCGCCGGAATCCAAGCGATAGCCCGGCTTCAGCAGCACGCGCCCGGGCGTGTGCGGGTGCGCAACCTGAGCGCCGAGAATCATCCCCTGCCGCGCGCGTGATGTGTCGATCCTGAGCATGAACAAACGTCCCGAGCGGCACGCTTGAAGTTCGCCACAACCGTGCCACGATCCGCTTCCAGATTCAGTATCGACGCGCGGCGGCGTGATCTGCGGGCGGCTGATGAATCGAAGAGTGAATCCGGGTTGTGGATTCCGACGTTGCACACCGCGGTGCCGATAACCACCACGCCGCGCGTTACATGCCAGCCATCGATCAGATGAGAACGATCTCACTCATCGCCGCGGGGGAGAATCACGATCAACCCGCGGGATCGGGCGGCCGTGCGGGTCGAGCAGGTTCTTCGTCGCTTCGTGCTCGGCGATCTGCTTCAACTCATCGCGCTCCGGATCGGCGAAGTGTTCGAGCCTGTGTGCCGGCTCGTGAAGGTGATCCAGCGGCAAGGCCAGATTCTCGGACAAATACCGCTCCCAAAGCCTGTGCCTGCGAACCAACTCAGCCGCGGCGCTGCGCCCGAGATCGGTCAGTTCTACCGCCCGTCCGACGCTGGCGAGGTACTTTCCCTTTCGCAGCGAACGCAGGGCAAGCACCGTCACCAGCGAGGGTCGCTTGGGCATGCGATCAACGCTTGTATCGGGCAGGTCGACGCGCTGACCCGCGCGCAGCTCTTCCCGCCTGTACATCGTCGCGAGCAGGTCTTCACGCTCGATCCGTACGCGGAGTGCGAGCGAGCGTACGCGTTTGATCAGGAGGCCCTGGCTCGGCGAGAGGACCGCCGCGAGCGCGAACTGTCCGCCGCTGACGACGCCGATCCATCCCGCCGCGGAGCTGTCGAAGTGGATCGCCATCAGGCACCCCCCCACCGCCGCCGTCACAGCCAGCACGCACGAGAGCGCGAGCATCGACCACAGCCGGTCGGTCAGGAGCTGCGCCGTGGCACCGGGCGTGACAAGCATCGCCACCACAAGGATGGACCCTACGGCCTGAAAGCTCGCAACGACGGTCGCGGCCGTGAGCGTCAGCAGCGCGGCGGAGAACACCCCAACCGCGATTCCCAGCGATCGCGCCAGAGCCGGATCAAAGCTCACCAGCCTGATGCGCCGGTAAAAGATGCCCACGAAGAGCACAACACCAACCGCCACCGGCGCGAGCAGTGCGGTCGCCTCCGGCACGCGCAGGCCCGCGACGGGCTCAACGGTGCGGAGGCTGGTGAACTCCAGCAGGCCGTAGAGCACGCAGGTGGGGTCCATGTCGACGCCTCGCGGGACGAACTGAAGCATCACCACGCCCAGGGCGAACATGGTGGTGAAGACCACACCGAGCGAAGCGTCCTCGGCGACTCGTCCGTAGCGAGAAAAGAGCGATGTGAACCAGGCGGTCATCAGCCCGCTGACCATCGCGCCCGCGAGCATCGCGTACGGGTTCCGCGTCGCGGTGAAGATGAACGCACCGACGATACCGGGCAGCACCGCGTGGCTGATGGCATCGCCCAGCAGGGCCATGCGCCGCAGCACAAGCAACGCGCCCAGCAGCGCGCACGGCACGCACGCCAGAACCGCGGTGAGCATCATCCACCACTCAGAGGCCGTGATACTCATCGTCGCACCCCCGAGGCGCCCGGGCTGGGCCCAATCCTCACGCCCGCTTCGACCGCCCCCGCCCGTTCACGGGCTCGCTGCGCGAGTATCGCCCGTCTTGCTCTTCGGTGTCTGAGCCACCCCGCCAGCACGCCGCGTTTGGGGCTGAGCGTCAGCGAGAGCACGCACAGCGCCGCGATAGTCAGCACGATGGTGGGCCCGACGGGCAGCGAAGAGCCGCTCGTGGTTCGCACGCTGGCGCTCAGCGCGGTGCCGACGATCGCGCCCGCTCCGCCCACCGCGCCGGCGATCACGAGCATCACCGAAAACCGGTCGGTCCAGCTCCGCGCCGTGACCGCGGGGATAATCATCAGCGCCACGATCATCAGCGCCCCCACGGCCGGCAGGCCCACAACCGTGCACACGCAGACCATCGAGACGATCAGCAGGTCGATCAATCCAACCCGCAGACCCGCCGACCGCGCAAACGCCGGATCGAACGTCACCAGCTTCATGACCTTGAACAGCAGCAAAACAACTGCGACCAGCGCGGCGGATACAACCGCCACCGTGACTGCCTCCTGACGGATCATCGAAGCCGCTTTCCCGAAAATGAACCCATCGAGCCCGGACTTGTTGCCCCCGGGCGCGCGTTCGATGCTCTTCAGCAGCACGATCCCGATGGCGAAGGCAACGCCGATCACCACGGCGATAAGGGCATCGTCCTTCACGCGCGTTCGCCCGCGCATGAACGCGATGATGCCCGATGCGATCAACCCCGCGACGAGCGCGCCGAGCAGCAGCGGGGCCAGCTCACGCTCACCGAGCACAAGGAACGAAACGCACACACCGGGGAGCGCCGCGTGCGCCACCGCGTCGGCGATGAGCGCCCGCCTGCGAAGCACGGTCAGGCAACCCACAACCCCGCACGCCACGCCCAGCGAACCAACACCCAGCATCACCGTCCGCGTGGTGGAGTCCCGCATCGTCAACATGTTGAGCAGTTCATCCCACATGCAAGCGACTCACACACTCAACCTTTCAACCGACCGCGAGCCCGACTGAGCAATCCCGCTCCCGAACTGAACAACACGATCAGGCCTCTCGAGCGCGGGCCATGGCTTCGCCCGCCTCTTCAAGCACGGTCAATCGCGGGCCGTAGGTGCGTTGAAGGTTCTCACGCGTAAACACCTCGCCCACCGCGCCGGCGCCGATCAGCCGCGTGTTCAGCAGCACCGCGTGGTCGAAATACTCCGAAACCGTCTGCAGATCGTGATGCACCGCCACGACCGTTCGCCCCTGCTGACGAAGCCCCTTCAGCACTTCGACAATGGCCCGCTCGGTCGAAGCATCCACCCCCGCGAACGGCTCGTCCATGAAGTACAGGTCGGCCTCCTGCGCCAGCGCCCGCGCCAGAAACACGCGCTGCTGCTGCCCGCCCGAGAGCTGCCCGATCTGCCGGTCGCGCAGATCGTTCAGCCCCACCAGTCCGATGGCACGCTCCACCGCCTCGACATCCACCTTTCGCGCACGCCCGAAGACACCCGTGTGCCCGGCTCGTCCCATCATCACCACGTCGCGCACGCTGACCGGAAAATCCCAGTCAACGCTCTCTCGCTGCGGCACATACCCAACCCGCCGACGCACGGCGTTCAGCTCCTTCCCAAAGAACCACACCCGCCCGCTCAGCGTGCCCAGCAGCCCCAGCGCCGCCTTGATCAGCGTGCTCTTGCCCGCGCCGTTGGGCCCGATGACGGCGCACAACACCCCGCTGGGTATCGTTAGATCAACGTCCCACAGCACGGGCTTGCGGTCATACGCAACCGTCAGGTCGTGGATCTCCACCGCGACACCGGCTTCCGTCGCCACACCGCTCACGGCTGTCCTCCTTCACGCACGCCCGGCGCGGCCGTCGGCGCCACCGTCTCGAACGGCGTGAAACGACCACCCAAGGCCGTGACAATCGTGCGCGTGTTGTGAACCACAACCCCCACGTACGTCCCCTCGCTCGTCCCCGCAGCGCCCAGCGCATCGCTGAACAGTTCGCCCCCCACACGCACCGTGTGCCCCTTCGCCTGACACCCTTCGATTACCGCCCTGACGGCCTTCTGCGGCACGCTGCTCTCAAAGAACACCGCCGGGATCTTCGCGCCCACAATCCGATCCACCAATCTGTTGATGTCGCTGATCCCCGCTTCGCTATCGGTCGAAACGCCCTGCACCGCCAGCACCTCAAGCCCGTACGCACGCCCGAAGTAGCCGAAGGCATCGTGCGCAGTAACAAGCACGCGCCGCTCCGGTGGGATCGTCGCGATCTGCTCTTTCACCCACGCGTGCAGCGCACCGAGTCGGGCCTGATACTCCGCCGACCGCCTCTGATACACCTCGCCTCCCGCGGGATCGAGCTTCGTCAGTTCTGCGGTCACCGCGCCGCCGGCATCCGCCCACAGGCTGACATCAAACCACACGTGTGGGTCCGCGGCCTTCTCTTCGCCCTCTCCAGCGTGCAGCAGCTTCTTCGCGTCGATGGTCTCACCGACAAGCACAACCCGCCGCGCGCCTGGCCCTTCGCGCTTCATCCCCTCGATCGAATCGATCATCCGCCCTTCAAGATGCAAACCGTTCGCGAAGATGATCGAGCCCGATTCCAGCAGCCGAACATCCCCGGGCGACGGTTTGTACAGGTGCGGATCAACCCCGTCGCCCATGATCGCCACGACCTCGACGCGCTCGCCCGCGAGATTGCGCACCAGGTCCGCAACGATCCCGGTCGTGCACACCGCGCGAGGGCGCTCAGGCGAGCCCGATCGCTCCGTCTTCCCGCACGAGATCAGCAGCAGCGACACCGCGATCATCGCGCACCACGCAAGGCACGACGATGAGGTCCGCATCGCCCAGAACCGGGAAGTCCAACGCTTGTCAACGCCCCCGCCACCGGCATTGTGCACCGTTCGCATGTTCACATTGTAGCCATGGCTACATTGGGCGAATCAACCTTCTTCGATCATCTTCGACCACCCCCCCGCACAAACCGCACATACCGCGTTGATACGCCGCACGCGCCATCACGCACAGCCTCACCGGAGCGCAGCACCACCCACGCCCCCATCCAGCGAACCCGCACGGGTCGTTCCGTGCGGCTTGCTCATCCCGAGCACCCAACGCGTTGGCACGTCCGAGAACACGCCCGCACCGCACAGAAAACCCGAACGCTCGGCTGTTTCCGCCCTTCCCCTGCGGTTTCCCCTCGGTTTTGGCTTTCTCATTCACAGGGATAAACCGGCCTGAGAGAAAACCCGATCCTGTCATCAGGAGGTCGCATGTCTGTTCCGCCGAGTTCGAACAATCCGCACGCATCAAACACGCCCATCGTCTCGGAGTTCGCCACCGATCCGGATATGGCCGAGCTCGTGGCACTCTTCGTGCAGGAGATGCCCGCCCGGCTGGCGAGCCTGAAGGCCAGTTGGCAGAGCCAGGAGCTGAGCGAAGTCCAGCGGTTAGCCCATCAGATCAAGGGCGCAAGTGGCGGGTACGGGTTCTCTCAGGTCGGTTCCGCCGCCGCCGCACTCGAAAAATCGTTGATTGCACTCTCAGAAGGCTCGTCCCGCTCAAGCACCGACGAACTCCGGTCGAAGTTTGATGAGCTGATCTCGATCTGCCAGCGTGTCCGCACCTGAGTTCACCGCACTCCGCCTTCTTGCTCGTGCCCGTCCGGCCTCATCACGCACACCCACACGGATTCTCCAGAACTTGCCCGAAACCGACTCCAAGCCGCAGGTCCTGCTGATCGACGACTCCGTCGACGTGCACCGTCTCGTCAAGGTTCGCCTGAAGGCCGAGCCGGTGGAGGTCATCTCCGCGATGAACGGCAACGACGGCTTCGAGATGGCCCGCGCCGTCAACCCGTCGCTGATCCTCCTCGATCTGGATATGCCCGGGGTCGACGGTTTCGAGGTTCTCCGCAAGCTCAAGGCCGACAACAACACAGCATCCATCGCCGTCATCGTTGTCTCGGGTCTTGATAGCTGCGCCGACAAGGTCATGGCCTTCGACCTCGGTGCCACCGACTACATCACGAAGCCGCTCGAGTTCGCCGAGCTCCGCGCCCGCATGCGTTCCGCCCTCCGCACGCAGCGACTGCTGGCACTCCTCGCCGAACGCGCAGAGGTTGACGGGCTCACCGGTCTGGGCAACCGACAACAGTTCAACCGCCGCTGGGAACAGGAGTTCGCCTCCTTCTCCCGCTACGGCACCCCGCTGACCTTCGCCATCCTCGACGTTGACCACTTCAAGAAAGTCAACGACACCTTCGGACACCCGGCCGGCGACGAAGTGCTCCAGGGCTTCGCAAAGATCGTTCAAGCCTGCATCCGCAACACCGACATCGCCTGCCGCTTCGGCGGCGAAGAAGTCGCGCTCATCATGCCCCACACTTCACCCGCCGATGCTCAGGTCGTCGCCGAACGCATCCGCGCGGCATTGCAGGCCCACGTCTGGCCCCGCCACCCGGAACACTTCGTCACCGTGTCCATCGGCCTCACCGGCGCTTCGGGGCTCATCGAAGGCCTGACGAAAGAACGCTGGCTCGAAACCGCCGACCAGGCCCTCTACAACGCGAAACGCTCGGGACGCAACCGCGTCGTCGTCGGCTCACTCCAGCCCGGCGCCACCACGAGCAGCCCAGCCGCCGCCAACCCGCCCGCCGCCCGCGCTGGTTGATACGCAACGCCCCTTCGCCGCACGCACCATGCACTCACGGCAAGGCGAAGCTCACCCCGACATACCCCATCACCCCGTCTCGCGATGGATTCCGCGAGTCGCCCTTGAGCCGCGCGTTGGAGATATGGTGCCACCGCACCCCACCCACCAGCCGCACACCCTCCGCCACTTCCCACGTCAAACCCGCCCCCGCCCGCGGCAGGAAATCCACGTTCGTCCCGCCCGCCGGCACCTGCCGACTCGCCACCAGCACGCCGATCCCCAACTCCCCGAAAAGCGTCCAGTCCCGCTTCTCGCTGTGCCAGAAGTGGTACTTCATCGCCAGCGTGCCGCTGATGCCCTCAGCGTTCTTCCCCGGCTGATCAAAGTACCACCCGCCCAGCTCAAAGCCCAGCTCAAACTTTGGCGCAACAAACGTGCTGATCTGCACAAAGCCGTTCACATCCGTCGCGCTGTTGAAGTTGTGCGCAACCCCGCCGCCCAGCGTCAGATACATCGGCCCGGGCTCAAGATACAACCCCTTCGCCTTCGGCACCCCAGCCGCACCGGCTGAACTCGGCGCCGGCGCTGTTGCGGTCGCAGGCGTTGACGACGAAGCAGTCGCCCCCGCGCCCTCGCCCTTCACCGGCTCAAGTGTCAAACTCGTCTCAACGTTCAGCGCGTGCATCTCGCCCGCGCACACCACGCCGGGCGTCATCATCCCGATCAGCCCAAGCGTGCCGCCCATGATGATCGCCGCCGTGCCCGTCGTGTTCACCGTGCCGCTCAACCCAGACCGCAGAAAGTTCCTCATGCCCCAAGCCTATCGGGCTTGCAACAATCCCGCAATGCCGCAGCCGAACGATCCAACCAACCCCGTCTCCCCCAGCACCCCCGATCCTCGGCTGAACCGTCTCGAAGAACTCGCAATGTACTCCGAGCAGGAACTCGCCGAGACCCGCAAGCAAATGGGCGAACTCTTCACACAGCTCAACGCGATTACCCGCCGCCTGGCCCAGCTCGAAACCTCGCTGACGCAGCTCGAACTGCACCGCGAGAAGACCAGCGACGCCGATCCATCCACCGACCCGCACACCGACGCGCTCGACGCCTCGATCTTCCCCAACGAGAAGCCCCCCCACTCCGCTTGAGCGTTTCTCACCGCTCCGCGATCAGCCTTTTCAGAATCTCGATCACGCCCACCGCCTCGGGCGAACCGGCGATGTGGTGCGCGTGCTCCTTGATCGCCGGGTGCGCGTTGCTCGGGCACGCAAAGAACCCAACCCGATCCGCGATGCACTTATCCCCGATCGTGTCGCCGATCCCCGCCAGCCGCGACCGCTCGATCCTCGCCCCGCCACCCACGCTCATCTTCCGCAGCATCCGGTCCAGCCCGCTCCCCTTCGACACGTGCTCCAGATCGCAGTTGATGTAGTACCACGTCATGCTCACCCGCAGAGGCCAGCCCCGCATGGCATACTCCTCCCGCACCGGCCGCTCCAGACTCCGCAGATACTCCGCGTCCGGGTGATACAGCGTCACGCTCGCGTTCTTCCCCGGCTGCTGCGTCACGCCCATCGGGCCAAGCTCCCGCCTCGCCCACGCGCTCGCCTCTTGCACCGCCGACAGATGCTCCTGCGTGATCGCCGGGTCCAACTCATACTCGTTCGTCCCCGGGTGATACACCCACGCACCCATTTCGCACACGCACGGCACCAGCATGTTCCCAATCAGCCGACACATCGCCTCCGCGAACGGCTGCGGCCGCCCCGAACACACCGTCACCAAAGGCCTGTCCCCACGCTCAACCGCCAACCGGTTGTACTCCGCAATCCACGCCAGCGACGCCACGTCCATCGCCTTCTGAGATTCGCTCACCAGACAGCCGTCGATATCGCAGATCACCAGATCAAACTGACGCAAAGGGAGTGTGCCGGGCATAGGCACGAAACATAGCGCGGCTCGACGGGCTCAAACGCTCTCCAAACGACATACTGGTTTCGCCTACGCTGTTCTCACATGACCGACGCGATGCCCAACCCGCGCCGTGAACCACAGGCGGAAACAGCCCCCCACTCGCCCCCGCGCCTCTGCCCCGCCTGCACCTACGACCTCACCGGCATCGAGTCCGACACCTGCCCCGAATGCGGCGGGCACCTCTTCACCGGCAAGACCATCGACACCCTCACCCGCGCTCTCTCCACCATCGACCAACCCGAAGACATCTCCCCCGATCGCTTCAACCATCCCTGCTGCACCGCCTGCCGCGAGCCGCTGCCACTGCCATTGCCCACGCACTGCCCGGTCTGCGCCTGCAAGGTCCACCCGCGCCACACACCGCGCTGATCACCGCTTCAGGCCGTACCCTCTCCGCATATGCCCGAACTCTCCTACATCACGGCCGGTGAGTCCCACGGCCCAGCCCTGCTCACCATCCTCTCAGGCCTCCCCGCCGGCCTCGAAATCGACCTCGACTTCATCAACGCCGAACTCCTCCGCCGACAAGGCGGCTACGGCCGCGGCGGGCGCCAGAACATCGAAACCGACACCGCCGAAGTCCTCTCGGGCGTCCGCAAAGGCAAGACCATCGCCTCGCCCGTCACCTTGAAAATCGCCAACCGCGACTCTCGCCTCGACGACGATAAGCGCACCCCACCCGTGCACACGCCCCGCCCCGGGCACGCCGACCTTGCCGGCAGCATCAAGTACCTCACCACCGATTGCCGCGAAACCCTCGAACGCGCCAGCGCCCGAGAGACCGCCGCCCGCGTCGCCGCCGGCGCACTCTCCCGCGCGCTGCTGCGCAAAGTCCCCGTCACCGCCCTGGGCGAGGGCACGCCCATCGAAGTCTTCGCCTTCGTCCGCTCCATCCACACCGCCGCGACCAGCGTCGCCGTCACCGAGAAAAGCTGGCGAGAGCTGAAAGCCCTCCGCGACCAGTCCGACACCTACTGCCCCGATCCGACCGCCACCGAAAAACAAGCCGCGGTCATCCGCCAAGCCAAAATCGACAAAACCACCGTCGGCGGCATCATCGAGTGCCACGTCTTCAACCTCCCCCCCGGCCTCGGCTCAACCATGGACCGCCGCGATCGCCTCGATGCACGCATCGCCGCCGCCGTCATGGGCATCCAGGCCATCAAGGGCGTGGAGATCGGGCTGGGCTTCCAGTGCGCAAACCTCTTCGGGCACGAAGTCCACGACCCCATCCGCTACGACGCCTCTCTCATCAACACCCCCGCGCTCGGCTTCGTCCGCGACACCAACAACGCCGGCGGCACCGAAGGCGGCATGACCACCGGCGCACCCCTCGTCGTTCGCGCCGCCATGAAACCGATCTCCACGCTTCTTCGTGGAATGCCCAGCGTCGACCTGAACACCAAGGCCGCCGCCATGAGCGCCTACGAACGCTCAGACGTCTGCGCCGTCTCCGCCGCGAGCGTCGTTCTCGAAAACGTCGTCGCTTTCGAGATCGCCGCCGCCCTGCGCGAGAAGTTCGCGGGCGACTCACTGCCCGAAGTCCGCGACCAGTACCAACGCTTCCTCAAAGCCGCCCGAATGCTCCCGCTCGGCCCCGAACCCACATGGGACGGCCCGATACCCCAAACTGGCAACGAACCGCGTAATGCTTGATACTGATTCTCAAGAATCCTATCATCAAACGTTCAAATCGTGCAACGCCTTTTCCATTTGTCCATACGATCAATCCCCCATACGAGGGGTTGTCAGAGTTCGTACTGATCAAGAATGGCCAAGGTTCTCCCTGGTGTTTGTGCCGGGAGCCCATGAAAGACGCGGCGATTTCAAGCCTTCACCATCACGCTCATGTCCGACCCGATTGAGCACGTTTCGCGACTTCAAACAAAGGGAAATCCATGAACTGCCCTTCATGCAAGACCGTGCAACTCTCCATCGCGGAGCGTGCCGGGGTTGAGATTGACTTCTGCCCGACGTGCCGGGGTGTTTGGCTGGACCGCGGCGAGTTGGACAAGATCGTGTCGAAGGCGATGGCGGAAGAGGCCGGGCCCGGGCAACCAATGCCCGGCGGCCCGCCACCGATGGGCGGGTACTCCACCAACCAGCCGCACCCGGTCCCCCCAACACCCTACGGGCATCCGCAGCAGCGGCGCTACGACGACGACAACGACGACTCGAAGTACGGGTACAAGTACACCCAGCCCGACCCGCGGACCGGGCAGCACCCGCAATACCAGAAGCCCAAGAAGCCGTTCTGGAAAGAGCTTTTCGACTTCTGATTCAGCGACGGTTGGACCTCTCGCACACCATGCGTGACGGCGTGCGGGAACACCAAGCCGCGGCGGGCTTTGTGTGACGCGACCAGCAAGGACGCCGCCGCGTGTGAACGGGGGATGTGTTCGGGGATGTGTGGACCATGGAACTGACGACACTGCGCCACTTTGTTGCCATCGCCCGCGAGGGGCACGTCACCCGTGCCGCACGGACGATGGGTGTGAGCCAGCCGGCCCTCTCGGCGATGCTGCGCAAGCTCGAACTTGAGCTGGACGCGAAGCTCCTGCACCGCACCGCGCGCGGGGTCGAGCTGACCGAAGCGGGCAAGGTCTTCGCGCAGCACGCGGAAGAGGCCATCCGCCGGGCTGAGGCCGGCATCCGCGCCGTCAAAGAACTGCAAGGACTCGAGCAAGGTTCGATCCGCATCGGCGGCGGTGCCACCGCGACGACCTTCCTCCTGCCGCCGGTGATCTCCGCCATCCGCCGATCGCACCCGGGGTTGCGTTTTTACGTGCGCGAAGACGGCTCCAGCAGCGTTGCCGACGCGGTGCTTTCGGGCGAGCTCGATCTGGGGATCGTCACGCTTCCCGTGCTGCACCCGCAGGCCGACCGTTTGTACAAAATCCCGCTCGCCAGCGACGAGTTGCGTCTGATCGTCCCGCCCGCGCACGAACTGGCAGCGTCGCACCATTTCCGCTGGACGGACCTGCAATCGCAGAGCGTGGTGGCCTTCGAGGGCGGGTCGGCCGTGCGCGACCTGATCGACCGCGCCGCCGCCGCCGCGGGCGTGGCGCTGAACGTCGTGATGGAGCTGCGCTCGATCGAGTCGATCCGCCGGATGGTCACCGCGGGCATCGGCGTGGGCTTTGTCTCCCGCTTCGCGCTCCGCAGCGACGAGGGCCTGACCTGCAAGGACGCTCGGCTCGAACGCCGCCTGGCGATCGTGCGCCTGCGCGACCGTGAACCAACCCCCGCGGGGGCGATGTTCGAGAAGATGTTGCTGGAAACCGTCGCGAAGGGCTGATCAGCCGGCGTGATCATCACTGATCACGCGGTTCGACGATCGCGCGGAGCTGGTCCACGCTCATGTCAAGCCCCACCTCGATCCGCTTGAGGTTGTACGCACGCTTGAACGTCTGCACGTTTCCGGGCTCAACACCCGCGGCAAGCACATACCCGGCCTGACGGGTGGCTCGCTGCACGCGCTCGTCAGTATCGCCATACGGGAATGCCAGCACATCGACCTCTTCGTTGATCTTCTCTTCGATGATCCGCTTGCTCTGCGTGAGCTCTTCGCGCAGCTCGCAGTCGGAGAGCGCAATCAACGAGCGGTGCGTCAGCGCGTGAGAGCCGATCTCCATCCCCATCCGCGCCAGCGTGCGGACGTCGTCCCACGTCATGAAGTCTCCCCAGCCGACCGTCTTGGGGTTGACGAAGAAACTGCCGACCATGCCCAGGTCCTTGAGCGTCGCCGCGGCCACCCCCGCATGCTCCTTGTACCCGTCGTCGAAGGAGACAATCACGGGCTTGGGGGGCAAATCCTCCGCGTCGTGAAAGTGCTCGGCCAGATCATCGAACGTTATGGCCGTGAACCCCTCGTCACGCAGGGCCTGCATGTGGGCCTTGAACTGCTCGGGCCGAACGGTCATCCGCCGGACCATGCGGGGCACATCACCCGTCGGCTCGCTGATGCGGTGGTACATCAACACGGGCACCTCCACCGAAGCCCCGGCACGCGCGACCGCCGCCGCCTCGGCACGCAACGCCACCACCCGCACGCCGGCACAGATCACCAGCAAGCCCAAAGCCGCCACGTTGGTCCACAGTCCGGTCCGGTCCATTGGAAGGGGCAATTATCGCCCGGATTCGTTGGCCGGACCAACAGGTGTTTGAGAACTGTCCGAGAAGACCATAAGTGAGCCAATGAGGCTTGTTTTGCCCAAAATTCCGGGCATCCCACAGTCCTGACTGAGCTCTATCATCCATTTTTATTATTGAATGGCTCATAGCTATCTATTCGATTCATGGCGATAGGTATCGAATGCTTGATTGTCCGAAGCATCACGAGCGGTTTGGCTGGGTGTGGGGTGATTGAGGCATAGCCGCGGGTAGACGCTTTGGGAGCGTTGAGTTTTTACAGCACAACCGATCACCGGCACAACCACACCGAAAGCAAGGAGCGCACGATGAAGACCACCGATCCGTTCAAGGCCCGCAAGAGTTTCTCCGTCAGCGGCAAGGCGTACACCTATTTCTCGCTCGCTTCGCTTGAGAGCGCGAAGATCGGCAAGCCCATCGCCAGCCTGCCGTATTCGATCCGCGTGATCCTTGAGTCAATGCTGCGGAGCGTGGACGGGTTTGTCGTGTCCAATGACGACGTGACGGGTTTTGCCTCGTACGACGCGAAGAAGGTGACGAAGGAAGAGATCCCCTTCATGGTCGGGCGCGTGGTGCTGCAGGACTTCACCGGCGTGCCGTGCGTGGTGGACTTGGCGGCGATGCGGCACGCGATGAAGCAGCTTGGCGGCGATCCGAATGCGATCAACCCGCTGGTGCCGTGCGATCTGGTGATCGACCACAGCGTGCAGGTCGACGCGTTCGCCTCCGGGCGTGACGGGATGACGGCGCTGACGTTCAACAACAAGCTCGAGTTCGAGCGGAACAACGAGCGCTACGAGTTCCTCAAGTGGGGGCAGCAGAGCCTTTCCAACTTCCGCTGCGTGCCGCCGGCGACGGGCATCGTGCACCAGGTGAACCTGGAATATCTCTCGCCGGGCGTTTTGACGAAGGACGTCGGCGGCGAGACGGTGGCGTATCCGGACTCGTGCGTGGGGACCGACAGCCACACGACGATGATCAACGGGCTGGGCGTGGTGGGCTGGGGCGTGGGCGGGATCGAGGCGGAGGCGGTGATGCTGGGGCAGCCGTACTACATGCTGCCTCCCGAGGTGATCGGGTTCAAGCTCACGGGCAAACTGCCCGAGGGCACCACGGCCACCGACCTCGTGCTGACGGTCACGCAGATGCTCCGCAAGAAGGGCGTGGTGGAGAAGTTCGTCGAGTTCTTCGGCCCCGGTTTGGCGGCGCTAAGCATCCCCGACCGCGCAACCATCGCGAACATGGCCCCCGAGTATGGCGCGACGATGGGGTTCTTCCCCGTTGACTCGATGACGATCGACTACTTGAAGTTCACGGGGCGCAGCGAGCAGGCGGCCGTGACCGAGGCGTACTGCAAGGCCAACAGCCTCTGGTGGGACGTGAACACGCCCGACCCGGTCTTTACCGACGTGCTGGAGCTGGACCTGGGCACGGTGCAGCCGAGCCTCGCGGGGCCCAAGCGCCCGCAAGACCGCGTTGAGCTCAAGAACGTCAAGGGCGAGTTCCTCAAGAGCCTCGGTGCGCCGATGGGCAACACCGCCTTCGGTCTCAGCCAGGACAAGATCTTCGGCGCCAGCGGCACCTACACCAGCGCCGACAAGAAACACACCGCCAAGCTCACGCACGGAGCGGTGGTGATCGCCGCGATTACTTCGTGTACGAACACGAGCAACCCGGACGTACTGATCGCCGCGGGCTTGGTCGCTCGCAAGGCCCGTGCGCTGGGCCTGACGCGGAAGCCGTGGGTCAAGACTTCGCTCGCGCCGGGCTCGCGCGTGGTGACGGACTATCTCGACAAGGCGAACCTGAGCGCCGATCTCGATGCGCTGGGCTTCCAGACGGTTGGGTACGGCTGCACGACGTGCATCGGCAACTCGGGCCCACTGCCTGAGGAGGTCGAGGCCGCGATCAAGGAAGGCGATCTGGTGGCGGCGAGCGTGCTGAGCGGCAACCGCAACTTTGAAGGCCGCGTGCACCCGGCGGTGAAGGCGAACTACCTCGCCAGCCCGCCCTTGGTGGTTGCGTACGCGATCGCGGGCTCCGTGGCGATCGACCTGGCGACCGAGCCGCTGGGCGTGAGCGCCGAGGGCAAGCCGGTTTACCTGAAGGACATCTGGCCCACGCAGGCGGAGGTCATCGCCACCAAGAACGCGTGCCTGAGCCCCGAGCAGTTCAAGACGCAGTACGGCAAAGTCTTCTCCGCGAACGAGACGTGGAACAAGGTCCCGGTGAGCAAGAGCGAGCTCTACGGCTGGAGCGAGAAGAGCACGTACATCCAGCGCCCGCCGTACTTCGACGGGATGAAGAGCAAGGCCTTCGAGGGCGCGATGCCCAGCATCACCGGCGCTCGCGTGCTGGTGAGCGTTGCTGACAGCGTGACGACCGACCACATCTCGCCGGCGGGCGATATCGCCGAGGCCTCGCCCGCGGGTGAGTACCTCAAGGGTCTGGGCGTGAAGAAGTCGGACTTCAACTCGTACGGCAGCCGCCGCGGCAACGACCGCGTGATGACGCGGGGGACCTTCGCGAACGTGCGCGTGAAGAACAAGCTGGCTTTGGGCGCCGACGGCAAGATCAAGGAAGGCTGGTGGACGAAGGACTACTCGAAGGCCGGTAGTGGCGCGGTGACGCCGATCTACAACGCCAGCGAGAACTACAAGAAAGAAGGCACGAGCCTGATCGTCTTGGCGGGCAAGGACTACGGCATGGGTTCGAGCCGCGACTGGGCGGCGAAGGGCACGATGCTGCTGGGCGTGAAGGCCGTGATCGCCGAGAGCTTTGAGCGGATTCACCGCAGCAACCTTGTGGGGATGGGCGTGCTGCCGCTGACGTACAAGGCGGGCGAGACGGCCGTGAGCCTTGGGCTCGACGGCAGCGAGGTCTTCGACATCGCGATCCCCAGCGAGATCACCCCGCGCGGGATGATCAGCGTCAGCGCCAAGAAGAGCGACGGCAAGGTCGTGAAGTTCGAGGTGCTGTGCCGCCTCGACAGCGCGGTGGAGATCAACTACTACCGCAACGGCGGGATCCTGCAGACCGTGCTGCGGAAGCTGCTCAACGAGAGCAAACAGCCGGCAATGGCGGGGGTCTGAGTGGGAGCGATACGGGTCCAGATTGGATGACCTGAGTTTTCCACAGTGACCACCACAACCTGAGGTACCGTACCTCGGATCAAGCAATGAACAAGCCCGCCGCCGAGTGGTGGCGGGTTTGTGTTTTTGGACGATACTTCTGGTGCAAAGAGTGAAAACCAGATCGGCAATCGGGCCGATCGCACGGAGAAACCAGATGAAGCAGACGAACCGTTTGAACGGGGCGGCGGGGGTGGAGGGTGCGGGGGGTGCGGGGGGAGCGGGGGG
>Ga0209985_10002431_pt1 | contig 16814 bp, 17 predicted proteins | sample NOAtaG_FD_187305 | JGI IMG/M metagenome (GOLD analysis project Ga0209985, IMG submission 187305) | Freshwater lake microbial communities from Lake Erie, under a cyanobacterial bloom - NOAA_Erie_Diel6S_1000h metaG (SPAdes) (version 2) | ecosystem: Environmental > Aquatic > Freshwater > Lake ...
ACGTGCCGATGGAAACCCTCAAGCGCAGCTTCGAACTGCCGATTCCCTGAATCCCCCGCAGTCCGGGCCCCGGCGCGCCGCCGTATCGGCAGGTCAGACGGTGACCTGGGCGCCCATTTCGACGACGCGGCCGGGCGGAATCCGGAAGAAGTCCGTCGGGTTGGCGGCGTTGCGCATCAGGAAGATGAACAGCTTGTCCTGCCAGAGGGGCATGCCCGAGCTGGCCGACGGCACCACCGAGCGACGGCCGAGGAAGAAGCTGGTGGCCATGATGTCGAACTTCAGGCCCTGCTGGCGGCAGAGGGTCAGGGCCTTGGGGATGTTCGGGCTCTCCATGAAGCCATAGGTCACGGTCAGCTTCCGGAAGTCGTCGTTGAAGGGCTCGATGCGGATCCGGTCCTCGTCGCGGACCCGGGGGGTCTGGGCGGTGATCACCGTCAGGATGATGTTGCGCTCGTGCAGCACCTTGTTGTGCTTCAGGTTGTGCATCAGGGCGACCGGGGCGACGTCGGGGTCGGAGGTCAGGAAGATGGCGGCGCCAGGGGCCCTGTGCGGCGGCCGGGCCTGCAGCATGTCGGAAAGCTCGGTGAGGGCCACCGAGTCCTGGCGGGTCTTCTCGGCCAGGATTCGCGTACCCCGGTGCCAGGTCCACATGATCACCACCATGAGCCCGCCCGCCACCAGGGGCAGCCAGGCGCCCTGGGGCAGCTTGAGCAGGTTGGAGGAGAAGAACACCAGGTCCAGGGCGCCGAACCCGACCGCCGCCAGGATGGCGAGCCACAGGGGCTTCTTCCAGAGGTAGCGGATGATCACGAAGAACAGGAGGGTGTCGACGAACATCGAGCCCGTCACGGCGATGCCGTAGGCGGCGGCGAGGTTGGAGGAGGTCTGGAAGGTCACCAGCAGCAGGATCACGCCGATCATCAGGAAGGTGTTCACCTGGGGCACGTAGATCTGCCCGGCCTGGGTCTCGGAGGTGCGGCGGATGTCGATCCGCGGCAGCAGGCCCAGCTGAACCGCCTGCTGGGTCATGGAGAAGGCGCCGGTGATCACCGCCTGGCTGGCGATCACGCTGGCGGCCGTGGCCATCAGCAGAACCGGCCAGTAGACCAGGGTGGGCACCATGCCGAAAAAGGGGTTCTCCCGCATCTCCGGGTGGGCCAGCACCATGGCGCCCTGGCCCAGGTAGTTCAGCAGCAGGGCCGGCAGCACCAGGACCAGCCAGCCGGCCTGGATCGGCGATTTCCCGAAATGCCCCATGTCGGCATACAGGGCCTCTGCGCCGGTGACGGCCAGGAAGACGCTGCCGAGGATGACGAAGCCCACGAACCCGTTGTTCAGCAGGAAGATCACCCCGTAGTGCGGCAGAAGGCCCCTCAGGACGTCGGGGCTGTCGAAGATGTGATAAAGGCCCAGTCCGCCCAGGATCAGGAACCAGGCGGCCGTAATCGGCCCGAAGGCCCGGGCGATGCTCGCCGTGCCCCGGGACTGGACGAGGAAGAGCGTCACCAGGATGACGCCCGCGATGGGCAGGACCAGCCTTCCGAGCTCGGGGCTCACCCCGGGGGCGTCCCGCAGCCCTTCCACCGCCCCCAGGACCGAGATGGCCGGGGTGATCACGCCGTCTCCATAAAACAGGGCGGCGCCGACCATGCCCAGGAAGAGGACGGCGCCCGAGCGCACCGGAAGGGCGCGCTGCGCCAGGGCCATCAGGGCCAGGGTCCCGCCCTCGCCCTTGTTGTCGGCGCGCATGATCAGGGCGACGTATTTCAGCGTCACCACCAGGATCAGGGCCCAGGTGATGAGCGAGACCACGCCGAGGACCGAGAGCTCTGCAGGCACGTCCGCGCGCGAATGAGCCAGGGCCTCGCGCATGGCGTAGAGCGGGCTGGTGCCGATGTCGCCGAAGACGACCCCAATAGCCCCCAAGGCCAGGGCCATGAAACCCTCCGGCCGGCCATGATGGGCGTCTGCGGGCGCGGCAGGTGCGCCGCCGTTAGGCTCGGCCGGATCCGCCATGACTGTCCCCGAAGGATCTGCGTCCCGCCCAGAGGGCCCCATGCCGGCGGACGCGGGGGCGCGATACACCCTTTCCCTGGTGGGTTCAATGCGCGGGATCGGGGCGGGGGCGCGGTGACGGCGGTCTTGCGTCGTCGCCCGGGAACCGCCAAATCAACGCCATGTTCATCCAGACCGAAAACACACCCAATCCCCAGGTCCTGAAGTTCCTGCCTGGCCGCCCCGTGATGGAGGCCGGCTCGCAGGATTTCCGCGCGCCCGAAGAGGCTCAGGCCTCGCCCCTCGCCGCCGAGATCTTCGGCCTTGACGGGGTCAACCGCGTCTTCTTCGGCGCCGACTTCATCACCGTGGGCAAGCTCGCCTCTGCGGACTGGGATCACCTCAAGGCGCCGGTTCTGGCGGCCATCATGGACCACTTCACCTCCGGCCGTCCGCTGTTCGATGGCGCCGGCGCGGCGTCCGCAGACGAGGCCGTCTATGAGGGCGAGGCCGCTCAGGTGGTCGCCGAGATCCGTGAACTTCTCGACACCCGGATCCGCCCCGCCGTCGCCCGGGACGGCGGCGACATCCTCTTCGACCGGTTCGAGCCGGACAGCGGGACGGTCTGGCTGCACATGCGCGGCGCCTGCGCCGGCTGCCCATCGTCCTCGGCCACCCTCAAGTCGGGCGTGGAGAACATGCTCAAGCACTATGTGCCCGAGGTGACGCGGGTCGAGCAGACCCTCTAGTCCCGCGTGCGGGTCCTCGCCATCGACACCTGTCTGTCGGCCTGCTCCGTTGCGGTCCTTGACGGCGAGCGGACGGCGGCCTGGGCCTCCGAGCCCATGGAGCGGGGTCACCAGGAGCGCCTCGCCCCCCTCGCCCGGGAGGTCATGGCGCGGTCCGGCCTCGCTTTCACGGACCTCGACCGCATCGCCGTCACCCTGGGCCCGGGCTCCTTCACGGGTCTGCGCGTGGGCCTGGCCTTCGCCAAGGGTCTGGGGCTGGCTCTGGAGCGCCCGGTGATCGGCCTGAGCTGCCTTGAGGTTCTGGCGGCGCCCTTCGCCGCCGCCCCCGGCCGGACCCTGGCCCTCCTTCCCGGACGGGGCGAAGCGGTCTGCAGCCAGGTCTTCGAGGGCGGGACGGCGCTCGGCGCCCCGGTTCTCGGCCAGGTGGCGGACCTCGACGCCCTGGCCCCGGTGGCGCGCATTGTCGGGGCGCCCGACCTGGCGGGCGAGGCCCTGCCCGGCGCCGTCCGGGCCCCGGCCTCCACGCCGGACGCCGCCGTCGCCGGCCGGCTCGCCGCCGGGCGTCGACCGGAGCCCCTGGTCCCCCTCTACATGAGGCCGCCCGACGCCCGGCTGCCGGGCGGGCGGGCGCCTCCGTGAGGGTGCGCCAGGCCGGAGCCGGGGACCTGGACGCCCTCGCGGCGCTGCACGCCGCCGCCTTCCAGCCCGGCTGGAGCGCCGCTGACATCGCCGCCCTCGACGCGGTGGCCCTGATCGAGGACGGCGCCGGCCTGATCCTTGTGCGGACCGTCCCCGGGGAGGCCGAGATCCTGACCGTGGCCGTCCGGCCGGAGCTGCGGGGCGCCGGGGTCGGTGGCCGGCTTGTGGAGGCCGCCCTCGAATCCGCGCGCGCGGACGGCGCTGAAGCCGTCTTCCTTGAGGTCGCCGAGGACAATCTGGCGGCCCGCCGGCTTTACGGGGGTCGAGGGTTCGAAGAGGTTGGTCGGCGCCGAGCCTACTATCCGCGCCCCGGCGCCGGGGCGGTGGACGCCCTGGTCCTGCGTCGGGCGCTTAACACGCCGCCCTGAAAGCCCTATCCTGCGCCACAGGAGACTTCTGCTTGGACCGTATTGAGAACCTCTGCATCGCCAAGGGCATGCGCATGACAGACCAGCGCCGGGTGATCGCCCGCGTGCTGTCGGACGCCCAGGATCATCCCGACGTGGAGGCGCTCCACCGGCGGGCCCACGCCGTCGATCCGCGCATCTCCATCGCCACGGTTTACCGCACGGTGCGGCTGTTCGAGGAGGCCGGCATCATCTCCCGTCTGGATTTCCGGGACGGCCGGTCGCGCTACGAAGAGACCTCCGAGGCGCACCACGACCACCTGATCGACATGACCACCGGCAAGGTGATCGAGTTCGTCGACCCTGAGATCGAGGCCCTGCAGGAGGCCATCGCCCGGCGTCTGGGCTATCGGCTTGTGGATCACCGGCTGGAGCTGTACGGCCTTCCCATCCATGAGTGACGCCTCTCCCCCGGCCTCGCGGCGGCTCTACATCCGCACCTACGGCTGCCAGATGAACGTCTACGACAGCGAGCGCATGGCCGACGTGCTGGCGCCGCTGGGCTACGCCATGACCGAGAGGCTGGAAGAGGCTGACCTGGTCGTCCTCAACACCTGCCACATCCGCGAGAAGGCCACCGAGAAGGTCTATTCCGAGCTCGGCCAGCTGAAGGCCCTGAAGACCGAGCGGGCCGCCGCGGGACTGGGCATGACCATCGCCGTCGCCGGCTGCGTGGCTCAGGCCGAGGGTGAGGAGATCCTGCGCCGCCAGCCGGCAGTGGACCTGGTGGTCGGACCGCAGGCCTACCATCAGCTGCCCGAGCTGATCGCCCGGACGCACCGGGCCCGGGGCGAGCGCATCGCCGCCGACTTCGCCCCGGAGGCCAAGTTCGACGCCCTGGGCGCCGGCCGGTCGACCCGGGGCGTCACCGCCTTCCTCACGGTCCAGGAGGGTTGCGACAAGTTCTGCACCTTCTGCGTGGTGCCCTACACCCGCGGCGGGGAATGGTCGCGGCCCGCCGAGGCCATCCTGGCCGAGGCCCGGAGCCTGGCGGCCCGGGGCGTGCGCGAGGTCACCCTGCTGGGCCAGAACGTCAACGCCTGGTCGGGAGAGGGCGGCCTGGGCGGCCTGGCCCGCCAGCTGGCGCGGATCGAGGGCCTGGACCGGATCCGCTACACCACCAGCCATCCCCGCGACATGGACGACGATTTGATCGCCGCCCACGCCGAGCTGCCCCAGCTCATGCCCTACCTGCACCTGCCCGTACAGTCCGGGTCAGACCGCATCCTCAAGGCGATGAACCGCGGCCATACCGCCGAGTCCTACCTGCGCCTCGTGGAGAAGATTCGCGCCGCCCGGCCGGACATCGCCCTCTCCGGCGACTTCATCGTCGGTTTTCCCGGCGAGCGGGAGTCCGACTTCGAGGCCACCCTGGCCCTGGTGCGCGAGGTCGGGTACGCCTCCGCCTTCACCTTCAAGTATTCCCGCCGGCCGGGAACCCCCGCCGCCGCCCAGCCCGGCCAGGTGGACGAGGCGGTCAAGGACGAGCGCCTCGCCCGACTGAACGCCCTGATCGAGTCCCAGCAGCGCGCCTTCAACTCCGCCCAGGAGGGCCGGGTCCTGCCGGTCCTGTTCGAGAAGCCGGGGCGTCATCCCGGACAGCTTTCGGGCCGCAGCCCCTATCTCCAGGCCGTCCACTGCGACGGGCCGGCGGAGCTGATCGGACGGATCGCCCCGGTGCGGATCGACGCCGCCGCCCGGATGAGCCTGTCGGGAACCCTCCTCGCCGAAGCCCTGCCCGCATGAGCCGCACGGCGGAGTTCGTCACCCTGTCCGAGGCCGCGTCCCGCGCCGTGGCCGGGCCCTCCAGCCGGCATGCGGCCCTCATCGAGGACGCCTTTGACGTCCTGGTCGAGACGCCCGGCGGCGGCGTCTCCCTGACCGGCGACGTCCGCGGCCGCGCCTCGGCCAAGAAGGTGGTGGAGGCCCTGGCTCTTCGCGCCGAGCGGGGCCTCGAAGTGGCGGAGGCTGACGTTCGCGTGGCCATCGGCCAGGCGCGCACAGGTCGCGGATCTCCACCCGGCGCCCTGCCCTCGGGCCGGCGGGGGCCGGTCTCGCCCCGAACCCCGGCCCAGGCCCGCTACCTGGACACCCTGGCCAGGTGCGACCTGGTCTTCGGCCTCGGCCCGGCCGGTACGGGCAAGACCTTCCTCGCCGTGGCGGCGGGGGTCGGCGCCCTGCTGCGCGGGGATGTCGACCGGCTGATCGTCTCGCGCCCGGCGGTGGAGGCCGGCGAGCGCCTCGGCTTCCTGCCCGGCGACCTCACCGAGAAGGTCGATCCCTACATGGCGCCGGTCTGGGAGGCCCTGACCGACATTCTCGGAGCCGAGCAGTTTCGCCGGCGGCGGGAGAAGGGCGAGATCGAGCTGGCGCCCATCGCCTTCATGCGCGGCCGGACGCTGTCCCACGCCTTCGTCATTGTCGACGAGGCCCAGAACTGCTCGCGCATGCAGATGCGTATGGTCCTGACGCGCCTGGGCGAGGGGGCCAGGATGGTGGTCACCGGCGATCCCAGCCAGATCGACCTGCCCCAACCCCGGGACTCCGGCCTGGCCCACGCCGTCGCCCTCCTGGAGGGCGAGAAGGGAATCGGGGTGGCCCGCTTCGGGCCCGAGGACGTGGTGCGCCACCCCCTGGTCGAACGGATCGTGCGGGCCTACGAGGCCGATGGCCGACCCTCCGGCCCGGCGTCATGACCCCCGACGACGGGAACAGTGACATCGAGGTGCTGGTGGAGGGGGGCGAGTGGGGCCGCATCCCGCCGGATGCGCCGACCCTCGCCCTCAGGGCCGCCAGGGCCGCCCTGGCGGCGGCGAACGCTCCTGGAGGCCTCGCTATCCTGCTGGCCGACGACGCCCGCCTCGCGGCCCTCAATTCCGCCTTCCGGGCCAAGGCCGGCCCCACCAACGTGCTGTCCTTCCCCGCCCCGGCCAACCCGGAGGGCTGGCTGGGCGACGTGGCCCTCGCCTTCGAGACCTGCCGCCGGGAGGCCGAGGCTCAGGGCAAGCGGTTGGAGCATCACCTGCAACATCTCGTGGCGCACGGCGTGCTCCATCTAGTAGGCTACGATCATGAGACCGACGCCGAGGCATCGGTGATGGAAGGTCTCGAAGCGAAGATACTGGCGGGTCTGGGGGCGCCTGACCCCTATGCCGCCGAAAGAGGAGATCATGGTCAGTCGTGATGCGCCCGCCCCGGAGGGGCGACAGGGAAGGGGTCTCGGAGGCCGGTTCTTCCGGCTTTTCGGGGCCCGCCGTCCGGATCCTGCGGTCACCGCGGCCGAGGCGCTTACGGAATCCGCCGGCGGCCGGCTGGTCGACCAGGCCCAGGCCTTCCAGACCCTCAGGGTCGATGACGTCATGACGCCACGGGCCGACATTGTCGCGGTGGAGGTCGACACCCCCTTCGACGAGGTGGTCGCACGCTTCCTCGAGGCCGAGCACTCGCGCATGCCTATCTACCGGGAGACCCTCGATGATCCCCTGGGGGTGGTGCACGTCAAGGACGTCTTCAAGCAGATGGCCACGGGCGCCCGTCCCAAGGCCCGCAGGGGCGGGGCGGCGGACTCCGGCCTGATGCGCCTCAAGCGCGACGCCCTCTACGTGCCGGCCTCCATGCGGGCCGCTGACCTGCTCCTGCGGATGCAGGCCACCCGGACGCACATGGCCCTAGTGATCGACGAGTTCGGCGGTACGGATGGGCTCGTCACCCTGGAGGACCTTGTGGAGGCCGTCGTCGGCGAGATCGACGACGAGCATGACGAGGCCCAGGCGGCGGGGGTGCAGGAGCGCCCGGACGGCGTCTTCGAGGCAGACGCCCGCGCGCCTCTGGAGGAGCTGGAGGCGGCGCTGGGGCGCGACCTGGCGCCTGCGGACCTCGACGAGGAGATCGATACGGTGGGCGGGCTGGTCTCGGCCATTGCCGGCCGCCTGCCCCGCCGCGGGGAGGTGATCGCCTATCCCGAGGGGTATGAGATCCAGGTCCTGGACGCTGACCCCCGAAGGATCAAGCGGGTGCGAATCCGCCCGGCGCCGCTGCCTCCGGCCGTGGGCTGAACCTTGCCGCCGCGCGCCTCCGCCGTCGCCGGCCTCGCCGCCCTGTCGGGGGGCGTCCTGGCCGCCCTGGCCTTCCCGCCCTTCGGGGTCCTCGCCGGTCTCGCCGGCTTTTCCCTCATCCTCTGGTCCCTCGACCGGCCCGCTGCGCGGCCGGTGCGCGCCGCCGCCGCGCGGGGCGCCCTGGCGGGGGTAGGCTATTTCTCGGTCTCGGTGGTCTGGGTTATCGAGCCCTTCCTCGTTGACGAGCGCACCCACGGGTGGATGGCGCCCTTCGCCCTGGTCCTGATGGCCGGCGGTCTCTCGCTATTCTGGGCCGCCGCCGCCGCCCTCTGGCGCCGGATCGGGGTCCGGGGTCTGCCGGGTCTCCTGGCCTTCGCCGCCTGCCTGTCCGGGACGGAATGGCTGCGGGGGCATGTCCTGACCGGCTTTCCCTGGAACCTGCCCGGAGAAGCCTGGCCGGCGGGATCGCCCCTGTCACAGGTCGCCGCCCTCGTGGGCGCCTACGGCCTGACCTGGGTGACCCTCGCCCTCTGCGCCTCGCCCGTCTGGATCCTCGAGCCCGGAACCCCCCGCCGCCGGTTCGCCCGGGCGGCCGCCGTCGCGGGCGCCTTCCTGGCCCTGCACGCCTGGGGGGCGACCCGCATCGCGGCAACGCCACAGGCCCCGATGGGCCCCGTCATCCGGATCGTCCAGGCGGATATCGACCAGAAGACCAAGTGGCGGCCCGAGAACCTGCCCGGGATCTTCCAGACCTACCTCGAGCTCAGCGCGCGGCCCTCCGCCGTTCGCCCCGACCTTGTGGTCTGGCCCGAGGGGGCGCTTCCGGCCGTCATCAACGACCTCCTGGTTCCAGGCTCGCCCTGGCGGGCCGCCCTGGCCCGCACCCTGGCGCCGGGACAGCTCCTGGCCATGGGCGCCAACCGCGCGGACATGGACGCCCGGCAGGTCCTGACCTATCACAACAGCCTGATCCTGCTGCAGGGGCGGGGCGGAGACCTGGCCCTCGCGGGCCTCTACGACAAGCATCGCCTCGTGCCCTTCGGCGAATTCATGCCCCTCGGCGACCTCGCCGACCGGATCGGGCTGCGGAGCCTGGTCCACATGCCCGAGGACTTCACCGCCGGTCCGCCGCCCCGGCCTCTGAGCGCTGCGGGCCTTCCCGCCTTCCAGCCGATGATCTGCTACGAGGCCCTGTTCCCCGGCTTCACCCGCGCCGCCGCCCGTCGGGCCGGCCAGCGTCCGGACTGGATCCTGAATGTGTCCAACGACGCCTGGTTCGGTCGGGCCTCAGGCCCCTGGCAGCACCTCAACATGGCCCGCTACCGCGCCATCGAGGAAGGCCTGCCCATCGTGCGCTCGACCCCCACAGGGGTCTCGGCGGTGATCGATTCCAGCGGCCGGACCGTCGGACCGGTCCTTGGCCTGGGCGCCTCCGGCGTCATTGACCTGCCCCTGCCCCCGCCGCGGCCGCCCACCCCTTACAGCCGATGGGGCGACCTGCCCTTCCTGGTCCTGCTCCTCCTGTCCGCCGCCGGCCTTGCAGGACATAAAGAAATCTTTATAGGTCTCGCCAAGCGCCGGCCTCTGCGCAGGGCGCGCCGTGATCCTGACGGAGCCGTCCCGTGACCCGCCCCTCCTACCTCTTCACCAGCGAAAGCGTTTCCGAAGGCCATCCGGACAAGGTCGCCGACCGCATCTCCGACACCGTGGTGGACGCCTTCATCGCCGCCGATCCCGAGGCCCGCGTGGCCTGCGAGACCCTGGTCACCACCAACCGGATCATCCTGGCCGGAGAGGTCCGCGCCTCCCGTCCCGGCGCCGACAAGGCCGAGAACAAGGCCTTCACCCGCGAAGTGATCTCCTCGCTGGAGCCTCGGGTGCGGGCCGCGGTCAAGGACATCGGCTACGAACAGAAGGGCTTCCACTGGCAGAAGGCGAAGTACGCCTGTCACCTGCATGGCCAGTCCGGCGACATCGCCCAGGGCGTCGACGCCACCAATACCAAGGACGAAGGCGCCGGCGACCAGGGGATCATGTTCGGCTACGCCTGCGACGAGACCCCCGCCCTGATGCCGGCGACCCTGCAGTACTCCCACGAGATCCTGCGCCGGCTGGCCGCCGCCCGGCACTCGGGCGAGATGCCCTTCCTGGAGCCCGACGCCAAGAGCCAGGTCACCCTGGCCTATGAGAACGGCCGGCCCGTGGCGGTGACCCAGCTGGTCATCTCCACCCAGCATGCCAAGCGCATCGGCCTGCGGATGGCGACGCCGGCGCGGATCAAGGAGGCCATCCGGCCCCTGGTGGAGAGCGTCTTCCCCGACGGCCTCCTGAGCCGCAAGACCGTCTGGCACGTCAATCCCACCGGCCGCTTCGTGCAGGGCGGCCCGGACGGCGACGCCGGCCTGACGGGCCGGAAGATCATCGTCGACACCTATGGCGGGGCCGCGCCCCACGGCGGCGGCGCCTTCTCGGGGAAGGACCCCACCAAGGTCGACCGTTCCGCCGCCTACGCCTGCCGCTACCTCGCCAAGAATGTGGTCGCTGCGGGCCTGTCGCGCCGCTGCACAATCCAGATCAGCTACGCCATCGGCGTCTCGTCTCCGCTGAGCTTCTACGTGGATCTCCACGGTGAGGGCGAGATTGACCCGGCCAAGCTGGAAAAGGTCCTGCCCGAGCTGGTCGGCGGCGCTACGCCTGCGGCGATCCGGCGGCATCTGGGCCTCAACCGCCCGATCTACGCCCGCACCGCGGCTTACGGCCACTTCGGCCGCGAGCCCGACTCCGACGGCGGCTTCTCCTGGGAGCGCACGGACCTGGTGGACGCCCTCAAGGGTCTGGCCTGACGCCGGGCGTGGAGACTCCGCCGCCCCTGCGGTCCTTCGGCCGCATCCGCTCGCGGACCCTGAAGCCCCGGCAGGCCTCCCTGATGGAAACCCTGCTTCCGTCTCTGCGCCTGCCTGCCGAAGGACCGGTCGATCCCATGCGCCTGGCGCCTGGCGCCCGCGAAGCCTGGCTGGAGATCGGTTTCGGCGGTGGAGAGCACATGGCCGCCCAGGCCGCGGCCCATCCGGACATCGTCATCCTGGGGGCCGAGCCCTTCCTGAACGGCGTCGCCAGCGCCCTGCGGCATGTCGAGGAGATGGGTCTGCGCAATGTCCGCCTCCACGACGGCGACGCCCGGGACCTGATGGCCCGTCTTCCAGACGCCGGACTGGGCCGGATCTTCGTCCTCTTTCCGGATCCCTGGCAGAAGGCGCGGCACCACAAGCGCCGGCTGGTCAGTCCGGCCTTCGCCGCCGAGGCGGCGCGGCTTCTGCGCCCGGGCGGGCTTCTGCGCCTGGCGACCGACTGGGCTGACTACGCCGACCAGATGCTCAGGGTCCTCCTGGCGGAACCCCGGTTCGAATGGTCCGCCCAGCGCGCCGCCGACTGGCGGGAGGCCCCGGCCGACCATGTCGCCACCCGCTACGAGGCCAAGCGCCTGGGGGACTGCGCGCCGGTCTGGCTGGACCTCTTCCGGCGCCCGGACTGACCCCGGCGCGGCGCCTCAGGCCGTATCGAGACAGATGACCCGGGCCACCCGCAGGTCGCGCCGCAGGCTGTCGGAGACGATCCCGTAATTGGTGGTGGTCACAGACTCGCCCACCGCCCCCGGCTGGGGCCGCTCGTTGGCCGACTTGAGGGCCCTGATCAGGGTCTCCGGCGAGGTGGTGTAGATCCGGCCCCGCCGGGGCGACTCCGCCACGGTCACGCCGATCACCCGACCTGCGTCGTCCAGGGCGGGCGCCCCCGACAGGCCTGCGAGGCTGCCCCGCAGCTGGTCCGTCCGTCCCGTCTCGGCCCAGACCAGAACGGACTCCGTACGTTCCCCATGCCCCCGGATGACCATGTTCTCCCGGCCGATCAGACGCGAGGTGGCCTCGCCCGGCTTTCCCTGCGGAAAGCCGGGGTGGTAGGCCCTCTCGCCCCGTCGCAGGGTCCGGCCCACAGCCACGGGCAGGGGGGCGGCGCCGCCCTCCGTGGTCAGGACCGCCACCTCGCCATGCGGGTCGATCCGCACCTCGGCGGCCACGCCCTGGCCGTCGGCCACCACCACGGCCGCACGCTTGCAACCGTCCACCACGTGACGGGCGGTGATCCAGACCCCCCGCTCGTCGATGGAGAAGGCGGTGCCGGACCCGGGCTCAGGGGTGGCTGGCGCCTCGACGATCACCGAGGGATCGAAGGGCGAGGCCGGGCCCAGCGGCAGGCCCTCTCCCGCCGCGGGCGGTGGCGGGGGCGGCGGGGCGTCGGACCGCTCCCGCCGGGCGATCGCCACGACGACAACGGCCACGATAATGGCGACATAGACCAGCCAGTCGCTGAGCCGCGGAAAGTGCACGTCCGCCCCCTACCCCGCGACGGCGGCGGCCAGCACGACGGCCGAGGCGAGCTTGGCGCCGGCCAGGAGGGAGGCCGCCGATATCTCGCCGTGCTGGATGCGCTCCGGCAGACCCTTCAGAAGAAGATCGACCAGCCGGAAGACCAGGAGCTGGACCACGATGGTCGGGGCGCCCCACATGATGATCTCGAGGAGGGAGGCCGAGGCGGTCATGGCGGCGGCCAGCGGCAGGGCGAGTCCGACCAGGACCCCGCTGAAGGAGATCGCCGCCGCCGAATTGCCCTCCCGGATCAGCGCGATCTCGCGATGCGGGGTGAGGGTGGCGTAGAGGGCGGCGCCCGCCACCAGTATGGCCAGGGTCGCAGCCGCATGCAGGAGGGCGAGGGGAAAACCCGCCGCAAAGGCCAGAATTTCAGGGGAGGCGATGGCGTTGGGCATGGAGGTTCCGTTCAGTCGCTGTCCCGTCAGGGCTCGTTTCCGGGGGCGGGCGCCGCCTCAGGGGTCTTCTGGAGGCCGGCGGCGCGCTCCCGGGCCCGGCGGACCGAGGCGCGTTCCTTTTCGCTGTCGCTCTTCAGCTGGCCACAGGCGGCGAGGATGTCGCGTCCGCGGGGGGTGCGGATCGGCGAGGCGTAGCCGGCCCGGTTCAGGATGGCGGCGAAGGCCTCGATGGCGCCCCAGTCCGAGCAGGCGTAGGGGCTGCCCGGCCAGGGGTTGAAGGGGATCAGGTTGATCTTCGCCGGGACGCCGCTCAGCAGCTTCACCAGGGCGCGCGCCTCCGCCGGGCTGTCGTTGACCCCCTTGAGCATCACGTACTCGAAGGTCACCCGCCGCGCATTGCCGAGCCCGGGATAGGCGCGGATCCCGGCCATCAGCTCGGCGATGGGATACTTCCGGTTCAGGGGCACCAGCTCGTCGCGCAGGGCGTCGTTCGTGGCGTGCAGCGAGATGGCCAGCATGGCCTGGGTGCGCTCGCCCAGGGCCCTCAGCTCGGGGACCACCCCCGAGGTGGATACGGTGATCCGCCGCCGGGAGATGGCGATCCCCTCGTTGTCGGCGATGATGTCGATGGCGTCCGCCACGCTGTCGAGGTTGTAGAGCGGCTCGCCCATGCCCATGAAGACGATGTTGGAGAGCCGGCGGTCCTCCTTGGGCGAGGGCCATTCGCCGAGCTCGTCCCGGGCCACCTGGACCTGAGCGACGATCTCGGCCGCCGTCAGGTTGCGCACCAGGGGCTGGGTCCCGGTGTGGCAGAAGGTGCAGTTGAGGGTGCAGCCCACCTGGCTGGAGACGCACAAGGCGCCGGAGCGGCCGACATCCGGGATGTAGACGGTCTCGACCTCCACGCCCGGAGCCATGCGGATCAGCCACTTGCGCGTGCCGTCCACAGAGACCTGGCGCTCCACCACCTCCGGACGCGCCAGGTCGAAGGCGCCGGCCAGGGCGGCCCGCAGTTCCTTGGCCACGTCGGTCATCCGGGCGAAGTCGGTGACCCCGTAGTGGTGCATCCAGCGCCAGAGCTGGGAGGCGCGCATCTTCGCCTTCTCCGGCGGCACGAGGCCGGCCTCGGTCAGCGCAGCCGCAAGGGCCGGCCGGGTCAGGCCCGTCAGGTTCGGGCGCCGCGCCGGGGAGGCGGCGGCGTCGCGGGACCGGGAAAGGTCAAGGGTGGTGGTCACGGAAGCCTCGGCGCCAGGAGGGCGGAATATAGGCGAGGCCGGGACGCCCGCCAAATCCGCTGATTCTTTGCCCCCGACGGCTTCCGCGCGCCGGACGGCTGGGCTAGCGTGCGCGGCCATCGCGAAGCGCGCCAAGAATAGGGGAGAGAGATATGAAAGCGGTCCTGAGCAAGGTTGTCGGCGGTCCCGAAACCCTGGTGATCGAGGACATTCCCGCCCCGACCCTCCGCCCGGGCTGGGCCCGCGTGCAGGTCAAGGCCGTCGGCATCAACTTTCCGGACGTCCTGATCATCGAGGACAAGTACCAGTCCAGGCCGCCGCGGCCCTTCGCCCCCGGCGGCGAGGTCTCCGGCATCGTCACCGAGATCGCCGAGGGCGTCACCGAGGTGAAGGTGGGGGATCGGGTCCTGGCCCAGATCGGCCACGGCGGCCTGGTCGAGGAGATCGTCGCCCCCGCCGGGCGCCTGACGCCCATCCCGGACTCCATGCCCTATGACGAGGCCGCCGCCTTCATCCTGACCTACGGCACCTCCTACCACGCCCTGAAGGACCGGGGTCAGCTCAAGGCCGGCGAGACCATGCTGGTCCTCGGCGCCGCCGGCGGCGTCGGCCTGGCGGCCGTCGAGCTGGGCAAGGCCATGGGCGCCCGGGTCATCGCCGCCTGCTCCAGCCAGGAAAAGGTCGACCTCGCCATCCGCCACGGCGCGGAGTCGGGCGTGGTCTATGGCCGCGGACCCTTCGACCGCGACGGCCAGAAGCAGCTGGCGGCCCTGTTCAAGGAGGCCTGCGGCGAAAAGGGCGCGGACGTCATCTATGACGCCATCGGCGGCGACTATGCCGAGCCGGCCCTGCGCTCCATCGCCTGGGAAGGCCGCTACCTGGTCATCGGCTTCGCCGCCGGCGAGATCCCGAAGATCCCGCTCAACCTGCCCCTGCTGAAGGGCTGCGACATTGTCGGCGTCATCTGGGGCAACTGGACGGCCCGCAACCCAGACCTCTTCCAGAAGGCCAACCTCGAGCTGATCGACCTCTACGCCCAGGGCAAGATCCGACCCTACGTCTCCGAGCGTTTCCCCTTTGCGAAAGCCGCCGACGCCATCGCCCACCTGGGCAGCCGCAAGGCCATGGGCAAGGTCGTCGTCACCCTCGGCGACTGACGGGAAGCGGACAGGAGATCGGACATGGCCGGACGGCTTGACGGCAAGGTGGCGATGATCACGGGGGCGGCTTCCGGCATCGGCCTGGGGACCCTGGAGCTCTTCGTTTCGGAGGGGGCGAGGGTGATCGCCGCCGACGTCCAGGACGAGAAGGGCGCCATGCTGGAGCGCCGGTTCCCGGACGCCGTGCGCTATGTCCGCTGCGACGTCACCTCCGAGGCGGAGATCGTCGCCGCCGTGGCCCTGGCCGAGAGCGCCTTCGGGGGGCTCGACATCCAGTTCAACAACGCCGGCATCTCCGACGGCATGGGGACCATCACCGAGGTCACCGCGGACGGCTGGAACTGGATTTTCGATATCCTGGTCCGCGGCCCGGCCCTGGGCATGAAGCATGCGGTTCCCGCCATGCTGAAGCGCGGCGGCGGCTCGATCATCAACACCGCCTCCATCGCCGGCCTTCAGGCGGGCTGGGGTCCGATCGCCTATTCCACGGCCAAGGCCGGGGTGGTGCACATGAGCCGCTGCGCCGCCGCCCAGCTGTCGCCCCAGGGCATCCGGGTCAACGCCATCTGCCCCGGCCTGATCGCCACCTCCATCTTCGGCGCCACGCTCGGCATGACCCGGGACGCCGCCGACCAGATGGCCGCCCTGGTCGCCCAGAACGCCCAGATCGCCCAGCCGGTGAAGAAGCCGGGCCTGCCCCAGGACATCGCCCAGGCGGCCCTCTACCTGGCCTCCGACGCCTCGGCCTTCGTCACCGGGACCCACCTGGTGGTGGACGGCGGCATCACGGTGGGCTCGCGGCACAGCTGGGACCCTGAGGCCGGCTCGCCCTTCGCGGCCATCTTCGGGGAGTCCTTCATGCAGATGGCGGCCGGTCCCGGTCAGACTTGAACCGCCTTTTCCGCGCCTTCGCCGGCCTGTCGCCCAACGTCCGCGGCGCTCTTTGGATGACCGCGTCGGCCCTGGCCTTCACGGTCATGACGACCCTGATCAAGTTCCTCGGCGAGGGATACTCGGCGGGACTCCAGACCTTCTACCGTCAGGCGGCGGGCTTCCTGATCCTGCTGCCGATCATCCTGCGCCACCGGTCGGCGGCCTTCGCCACGAGCCGGCCCGACCTGCTGATCTTCCGGGCCGCAGCGGGGACGCTGGGCACCATGCTCTCCTTCTACGCCTTCCAGAACATGCCCCTGGCGGACGCCAACGCCCTGTCCTTCACCCGCAGCCTCTGGCTCGTCCCCCTGGCCGCCTTCGTGGTGGGCGAGCGGATCGGGCCCCTGCGGATCTTCGCCGCCCTGGCGGGATTCGCTGGCGTTCTGATCATGGTCCGCCCCGGGGCCGGCGGCGAATTCGCCCTGGGGCTCCCGGCCCTGGCCATGCTGGCCTCCTCCTTCCTTTTCGCCCTGACGGTGACGGGCATGAAGGTGCTGACCCGCGACCATGCGCCGACAGTGCTTCTGGTCTGGGCGGCCACCCTGGGTCTGGTCTTCTCGGTTCCCGGCGCCCTCATCTCGTGGGCCTGGCCGACTCCGACGGATCTCGCCCTTCTCTCCCTGATGGGCGTGATGGGCACGGCGACCCAGGCCTTCTACATCCGGGGCATGGCGGCGGGGGACGCGGCGGCCATGGCGCCCGTGGACTACATCCGCCTGGTCTTCGCCGCCGCCGTGGGCTTCCTTCTCTTCGCCGAGG
>Ga0209985_10002432_pt1 | contig 16813 bp, 17 predicted proteins | sample NOAtaG_FD_187305 | JGI IMG/M metagenome (GOLD analysis project Ga0209985, IMG submission 187305) | Freshwater lake microbial communities from Lake Erie, under a cyanobacterial bloom - NOAA_Erie_Diel6S_1000h metaG (SPAdes) (version 2) | ecosystem: Environmental > Aquatic > Freshwater > Lake ...
CATCGCACGCGCCGTGTGCGTTCCGACTGCAGTCTGAAGACCCTCCGCGCGTTCGCAGCCGCCACTACCCCTGCTGCGCAGGGGTAGTGCCACACGACACGCGCTGCGACCTCCGGCACCCGCCACTCAGGCTTCGCTGCGCTCCGCCTTCTTCTGCGCCCCCGAGCGCGGAGCGAAGCGAAGCGCGAGCAAGTTGGCGACGACTGTTGTCTCCACCAGAGAGAGCGCCCGCAGGCGCGACCGCTCAAGATCGTGTGGCATCACCTCTGGTGATGGCGGCATCGAACGCGCGGGGTGCGCCACGACTGCAGTCTGGACGCAACTGGCGCGTTCGCGGCCGCCACTACCCCTGCTGCGCAGGGGTAGTGCCACACGACACGCGCCACGACCTCCGGCACCCGCCGCTCAGGCTGCGCTGCGCTCCGCCTTCGTGGACGCTCACGCCACCTCCGCGCCTCACCCCAGCCGCTTCACGCCGCGGCCAGGCTTCTGGTCCTTCGCGATCGGCGTGTTGCGCAGCGTGCCGCGCATCTGCTTCGAGTCGTGGCGCGCGGCCTTCAGCTTGCGCTTGCGCGCTGCGTCCTTCAGGCGCTTCGTCTTCTCCTTCTCGGCGCGCGCCTTCGCCTCGAACTCGGCGATCACGCGCGCTTCCTCCTCCTTCGCGCGCTCGTGCTTCGAGCGGTCGCGGTCGCGCATGAAGGTCGCCACATCGTCGGGCACTTCCATCGCCTCCCACTCGGGCCGCGCGAGCGTCACGACCGCTTCCCAGCGCGCGCGTTCCTCGGGCGTCACGAAGGTGATGCTCGAGCCCTCGCCGCCGCCGTGACCGGCGCGGCCGACGCGGTGGATCCACTCCTCGGGCGAGACGGGCACATCGTAGTTCACGACGAGCTTGATCCCCGGCACATGCAGTCCGCGCGCGGCGACATCGGTCGCGACGAGCACGCGGCAGCGACCGTGCGCGAAGCTCTCGAGCGCCTTCTCGCGCTGGAGCTGCGAGCGATCGCCGTGCACCACCGCAGCCGACACCTCGTGCTTGCGCAGCGCGCCCGCGACCCAGCCCGTGCGCCGGCGGCTGGCGCAGTAGACGACGATGCCGCGGCGCAGCGACTCCTGGTTGAGAAGCGAAAGCAGCGCCGGCGTCTTCAGCGTCTCGTCGACGAGCATGCGCCGGTGCGCAAGATGCACCGCGGCGCGGTTCCGTTCACCCGTCTCGATCTTGCGCGGCTTCGCGAGCATCGTGTGCACGAGATCCTCGACGAGCTTCGGCAGCGTCGCCGACAAGAGCCACTTGATGCGGCCCTCGGGCGCGCGCGACAGCACCCACTCGACCTGCGGCAGGAAGCCCATGTCGAGCATGCGGTCGGCCTCGTCGCAGACCACGCGCTCAAGGTGCGCGAGCGTCATCGCGTCGAGCTCGATCAGCTCGCGCGCGCGGCCCGGCGTCGCCACCACGATGTCGACGCCCTTCGCGAGCGCTTCCTTCTGCGGCAAGAGCGACACCTTGCCGTACGCCGCGAGGACGCGCAGCACCGACCCGCGGGTGAGGAGCCGCAGCTCCTCCGCGACCTGCTGCGCGAGTTCGCGCGTCGGCACCAGGACGAGCCCGCGCAGGCGGTTGCGCGGATCGCGGCGTCGGCCACCCGTCTCGACCGGCTTGTGCCGCAGCAGGTGGTCGGCGAGGGGAATGCCGTAGGCGAGCGTCTTGCCCGTGCCGGTCGGCGCGAGGCCGACGAGGTCGCCCTCGCCCTTCACGGCCTCGGGGATGAACGCGGCCTGGATCGGCGTCGGGTCGGTGAAGCCCATCTCCGCGATTCCGCGGAGAACGAGCCGATGCAGGGTGTCTGGGAAGGCGGTCACGCCCGAAGTATTGCAGAATGCGCGGCATGAAGCCGCTTCTCCTCCGCAGCCTTCTGGCCGTCGCCGCCGGCGCCGCCGCGACGGGCGCGATGACCTACCTCCCGATCTACCTCGTCGACCGCGGCGAGGGCGCGAAGATCACGACGATCTACCGCGGCACCGACGGGTGGTACAACGCGCGCGACAAGACCTTCGGCGTCGCGTGGTCGAACCTCCAGCTGATCGATCAGCCGCTCACCAGCCCGCTGACCGAGGGAGAACTCCCTGCGTGGGCCGAGCCGCCCGCGCCGCCGCACCCCGAAGGACCGCTTCTCCGCATCGGAACGCTCGCGTCGGGCTGGCCGCTCCCCGCGATCCGGGCTCGGTGGACGATCACCTCGCTCGACCGGAACTTTCCCGTGCCGGCGGAGCTCGACGACCAGGACACCAGCATCTACTACGCGGCCGAGGACTTCACGAAGGGGAACCGCGGCGGAGGACCCGACGAGGTCGCGATCCTGTGGAGCGGCGCGCTTGCGAACTTCGCGATCTACGCGGCGGCGGCGTGGGTGCTGCTCGGCGTGCGCGCTCGGCTCGTCATTCGACGGGAAGCCGCGGCACCAGCACGTTGACGATCAGGTAGAGGAAGAGCGCGATTCCGACCATCGCGAGGATGATCTGGATGCTCATCCGCAGCACATCGCGCGGCAGCTGGGCGAGTTCGCCCGTGCGCGTCGACTTGTAGGCAAGCGAGATGCCCACCGCGGTCGGGATCACGAGCAGCCACCACCAGCGGTCGACCGCGGGCGCGGGCTGCAGGAAGGGCGTCCAGGCGAGGATGCCCGGCACGGCCGCGTCGAGGGCGGCGAGCATCGTCATGCCGCACCTGCCTTGCGCTCGCCGGCGCGGCGCCCGGAGACTGGTGCGTCGCTCGACGGCTCGCGGACCGCGGCGTCGAGCATGACGCAGATGTTCATCAGGCCCGCGAGGAACACGAGCAGCGTGCCGAAGTCGTTGGCGTGGGCGATGCTCTTGAAGGCCGACACGGTCACCTTGGGGCTGCGCGGCGAACTCGGCATCTCGATCATCGGCGCGGCCGACCCGCTCTTGAGGAGCGCATCGTTGGCGTAGCTGGCGGCGAAGGCGATCGGGCCGCTTCCGGCCTGCCCGATGAACCACAGGCGGTCTTCGGTGCGGTCGACGCAGTCGAGGCCGCCGACGCCCAGGCCCGAGACGAACAGAAGCAGCACGCCAGCCATCGCGTAGAGCCCCCGGCGGGTGTTTCCGGCCACGATGTGGCCGAGGCCGGGGAAGATCCATCCGAGCAGGAAGCTCAGCGGGCGGAAGGGCTGGGAGGGTGCGTCTGTCACGGCGGGTCCGCGTCGGTTCTCGCGCGCCGAAGGGCGCTGCGGGGCGAATACTAGCGGTTCGCGCCTACGACCGCCCCACGCGCGCGGACCGTGGCCCAAGAATGGGGGTTTCCGTTCGCGCGAGACGGTGGCAGGTGCCCGCAACTCCAGAGTTCCCGCATTGGGCGCATCCGCTGAAGTCCCGCGGAATCAGGGCCGATACCACCCGTGGAGGGTCTGTCGCGGCACGAACTGCGGACACCTCCGTCGAGAGTCGAGGAGGGAAGCGCCATGTCACAGAACAATCCTTCGGGCGATCATGAGTCGGAGACCGGCCTTGAAGCGGACCGCCGTGCAGGCGAGCGTCGCACGGGCGATGTCACCGATCGTCGCCTCGGCCTCGATCGCCGCGCGATCCGCGATGCCGATCAGACCAACCTCGAGCGCCGCCGCGGACCTGGCCGACGCCTGAGCGAGTTCGTCCGCGACGCTGAGGAAGGCGAGATGAGCAAGGAGCAGTTCATGTTCCTGATGGCCATCGATGCCTTCAAGCGCGTGAACGGCAAGAGCTTCCCGAGCTGGTCGGATGTCCTCGAGGTCGTCCGTAAGCTTGGCTACCGAAAGACCATGGCGAGCGAGATCAACCTCGGCGGCCGGGTCGAGGACTGGCGGGAGCGCGCCGACGCGCCGTCGAACACGACCCACTCCGAGCCGACCGACGGCAAGGACACCCGCCGCGCGGCCTGACCGCCGGCCCGTCCACATGCCTCGGACGCCCGACGATCAGGGCGCGCCCAGCACATCGTCCATCGTGTACCAACCGGGCTTCCGCCCGGCCAGCCACAGGGCCGCCTTCAGGGCGCCCGCTGCGAACAGGTCGCGCGACACAGCCTGATGCATGAGGTGGATGCGCTCGGACGGACCGGCGAGCCGGATCTCGTGCTCTCCGATGGTGTCGCCCGCCCGAATCGCGTGGATTCTGGCCGCAGGAACCGGCATTCCGCCTTCCTCGAGCGACCGCGCCAACGCCAGCGCCGTACCCGACGGCGCATCCTTCTTGCGATCGTGATGGCTCTCGACGATGTCGACCGACCATCCCGCCGGGCCGAGCAGTTCGGCCGCGAGTCGGGCCAAGCGCCTCGTCACGGCGACGCCGAGCGAGGTGTTCGGCGCCAGCAGAACAGCTCGAGAGGCGGAAAGTGCGCGCAGATTTTCCTGCGTGGCGGCGGACAGTCCGGTGGTGCCCACCAGCAGCGCGGCACCGGTCGACCGAGCGAGGTCGACGGCATGCGCGGTGCCATGCTCGCTCGAGAAGTCGATCACCACCGAGCACGCGCCCGAGGTGAGCGAATTCGCCTTGTCTTTGCTTGAAAAACGCGCGACGAGCTCGATGCGCGCGTCGTCGGCCGCAAGCGCCGCGATGCGAGTTCCCATGCGCCCCGAGGCGCCCACCAAGGCAACCTTCACAACCATCGTCGAACCATCCTTCGTCAGTGTCGAGCGATCGATCCCGAGATCGATCCGCGCGACATGTTGCATATTTCTGTCAAGTGGCTTTCGCTTTGGAACCGATGTGTGTATAACTCCGAGTGGCGAGAGCTCCGTTACGCCAGCTACCGCCTCACTCCGACACCAAGAGCGTAACCAAGCAAGGGAGCCAACAATGGCTGCAAAGAAGAAGGCCGCTAAGAAGGCCGCGAAGAAGACCGCGAAGAAGGCTAAGAAGACCGCCAAGAAGGCCGGCAAGAAGAAGTAAGCCCTTCGCACTGAACGATGCTTGGAGGCCGCCGAACTGGCGGCCTCCGGCATTTTTGCGTTTTTGCGGGCGTTTTCGAGCTGTTCCGCAGCCGTTCGCGCCGCGCTTGAGAGTCGTTCGCGCTGCGCTATGATCGCGCCTCGCGCGAAGCGTCGCGCAACGGAACGCAACTCTCTCGCGCGATACGCGAGCGATCAGAACAGCAATTCGAACATCGAAGTACCGGAGCGAATCGCCATGGCACATGTCATCACCGAACCCTGCATCGGCACCAAGGACACCAAGTGCGTGGAGGCCTGCCCCGTGAACTGCATCCACCCCATGCCCGGCGAGGCGGGGTTCGACACGGCCACCCAGCTCTACATCGACCCCGAGGCCTGCATCGACTGCGGCCTGTGCGTGGACGAGTGCCCGGTCCAGGCGATCTTCCCGCAGGACGATGTGCCGGCCGAGTGGAAGAAGTACATCCAGATCAACGCCGACCATTTCAAGCGTTCTTGAGCGCTCGCGGCTGCGGCCGCGAGCTTTGGTGCTCATGACGCGGCTTCGCAACTTGCTCGCTCTGGTGCTCCGGCCGCTCGGAAGCGGCCTCTGAGGGCTGGTCTGAGCGCTCGCGGCTGCGTCCGGCTCCTCTGGTGCCGGGATCGCCGAAGGCGGCAGCCGTGGTCGCCCTAAACGACTAGCATCTCCGCCCTATGACGACCGTGACCGTGCCCCGCGCGAACCCGATCCATGTCCGCATCCTTGAGTGCGGCATGCCTCTTCTGGTCGAGGAGATGGCGGGGGTTCGGACCGCGGCCGTCAGCTGGCTTACGCCTGCAGGCAATGCCACCGACCCCGAAGGGGCTGCGGGCGACGGTTGGTCGAGCCTGCTTGCCGAACTCGCGCAGCGCGGCGCGGGCAACCGGGACAGCAAGGCCCTGAGCGACGCCTTCGACCGCGCGGGCGTGGTCAAGAGCGTGGCTTCGGCCAGCGTCCACCTCGTGGCCAGCGGCACCACGATCGGCGCGCGCGTCGACGAGGCGCTCGAACTCTTCTCCGACCTCATCGTCCGCCCGCATCTGCCCGCCGATGCCCTCGACGCCGTCCGAAGCCTCGCGATCCAGTCGCTCGAGAGCATTCAGGACGACCCCCAGCACCGGGTCAGCCTGCGCCTGCGCGAGCGCCACTTGCCGCCGCCCTTCAACCGCAGCGGCTACGGCAACCTCGAGGCGTTCGAGGCCGCCGAGATCGATGTGCTCCGGCAGAGCTGGATGCAGCGCGTCCGTCCGGTCGGTTCGATCCTGGCTGTCGCGGGCGCGGTCGACGCCGACGCGATCGCACGCACCATGGACCGTCTGCTCGCGGGCTGGCACGGCGATGCGTGGGATGTGCGCCCGGCCGGCCCTGCGGTCGGCGGCGTCGCGCACGAGATGGACGAGTCGAACCAGACCCACATGGCGATCGGATTCGACGCGCCCAACGAGCGCGATCCGTCGTCGCTTCTCTGCCGCATCGCGACCACGATCCTCGGAGGCGAGACCTCGAGCCGCCTCTTCACCGAAGTCCGCGAGCGCCGCGGCCTCTGCTACTCGGTGAACGCCGGCTACGGCGGCGGCCGCGACCGCGGCATCGTCGCGATCTACGCGGGCAGCACGCCCGAGCGCGCGCAGGAGACGCTCGACACGATCCTGCACGAGGTCCACGCGCTCGAAGAGGGCGTCTCGGCCGATGAGTTCCGCCGCGCGCAGACGGGCATCAAGAGCCGCCTCGTGATGCACGGCGAGAGCACGGCCGCGCGCGCGGCGGCGATCGCCAGCGACTGGTACCGGCTCGGCCGATGCCGTTCGCTCGTCGAGCTGACCGCGGAGGTCGAGGCGGTGACCCTCGATGCGCTGAACGGCTGGATCGCGTCGTCGATGGGCGATGCGTGGCGCCGCAGCATGACGGTCTACACGATTGGTAAGAGCCAACCTTCGGTCGGCTAAGTGGGAAGAGCCAACCTTCGGTCGGCTGAGTGGGAAGAGCCAACCTTCGGTCGGCTGCGCTGGCGGCTTGATGGAGCAGGCGCATCGCGCCGGTCTGTCAGATCGCCTCGATCACGCTGTAGCGGTCGAGGTTGAGGGTGACCACTTCGCCGTCGTCCTTCTTGAGTTCAAGCCGGTCGAGCCAGAGGCGGTCGGACTTGGCATGGGCGAACCACGAGCCCGTCTGGGCCTGCCGATAGCGGGTCACCGTTCCCTCGACCGTCGTGGTCCACACGGCGTGGGTCTGCGGCATCTGCTGCGTCACGCGGACGCGCGTCCCAGGGGCAAAGGCATCGATCTCGAGCATGGAGCGCGAAGTATACAGGCGTCCAAAGCAGGGCGGATTCGGGCCGTCGCGGCGCGGCGGCCGCCTACTGCCACTTCACGGAGCTCTTCGCAGAGGACTTCTTGTCGGCGTTCGACTTCTTGTCGAGCGAGGACTTCTGCGCCCGGGAGCGGACTTCGCCGTCGGTCTCGCAGCCGACGAGGACCGTGCCGGATGCAAGGACCGCGGCGATGCAGCAGAGGCCGAGGGCGCGGCGGGCGAACGAGGCGCTGGTGGTTCGTGGAGAGCGAGGCATGGGACGGTCGATCGGCATGGACTCGGGCGATGGAGAGCGGCCGCGCCATCGGGCGGGGCTGTCGCATACCCTGCGGCGGATGATACGGGCCGCTCGGGTCAATCGCATCGCGTCGGTCGCCGCAGGGTGCTTCGCCCTCGGTGCGCTTGCGTTCGCCGGATGCTCGTCGAGGCGAACCGATGCGGTCGGCGTCCAGCCGACGAAGCCTTCGCCGGCAACCGACGGCGTGGTCGCCGCGGCACCCGCGCCCGTCGCGACGGGACCGCTCGCCGCGCACACGGCGTCTGCGATCAATATCTCCGACCTCTCGCGCGTCGAGCGCGACCTGCGCCGAAGGCCGCTCATCGAGTTGCGCATCGACGCGACCGACGCCGCCGGCGCACCCGCGCGCATCGGCGGCGCCATCCGCGTGGTGGTCGACGCGCCCGGGGCGGCGCCCGCTTCGCAGACCTTCGATCTCTCGCTGCGCACGCAGGCGGAGGCCGACGAGCGCTACGACCCGATCCTGCGCCAGTATGTGCTGCGCATCGAGCCGGTCTGGGCGACGGAACCCGCCCGCGGTTCGGCGGTCGAGATCCGCGCGACGCTCAGCCTCGCATCCGGCGCGACGACCGAGGCGACGGGCACCATCGAGTGGTGACGCTCACGGCTTGGGCGCTGCGGGAGCGGCGGGCGCTGCGGCCCCGTCCTGCCCGGGCTTCTTCTCGTACTTCGCCTTCATCTGGCTCTGGTGCGAGGTCAAGTCGATCGAGCGGCCGTCGATCCACGCGGCAGCCACATCGCTCGTGATCTCGAGCGGATGTCCGCGCGTGAGGATGATCGTCGCGCTCTTCAGCGGCGCGATCGTGCCGTACTTCGAGTCGATCCCCGCGATGCGGCAGGGATCCGCCGTCACCGCGCGCAACGCCGCCTCGCGGTCGAGGCCGAACGCAGCGGCGGTCGCCGCATGGTGCGGCAGGTTGCGCTCGTGCGCGGGCTCGTCGCCGGTCGCGATCGAGAAGACGATGCCCGCATCGGCGAGCTTCTTCGGCAGCGTGTAGGCGCTGTCGGTGCGCGCGTGGCGCGTGCCCGGCAGGCGGTGGACGCCGCGCACGATCACGGGAACGCCTTCGGCCTTGAGGAACGGGATCGCCTGCTCGACGCCTTCCGCGCCGACGATGACGGGCTTGAGCCCGCGCGACTTCGTCCACGCGACGGCGCTTTCGATCTGCGAGGCGCTGCCGACCTCGATGTAGACGGGATCCTTGCCGGCGAGCACATCGCGCATCGCTTCGGCGCGCAGGTCGTGGTCGACGCTCGCATCGGCCGCGCGCGCGGCATTGATCGCCTTCATCTCGTCGAAGAAGCGCCCGATCTTGTCGAGGTCGTCCTTGGCGCGCTTCTTCTGCTCCTCGGGCGAGCGGCGCGACACGAGAACGCGCGCGGGCTCGACCACGGGCCAGGTGATGACGACGCCGACCGCGGGGTCGACCGTCATCTCCGCAGGCGTCCAGCCCTCGAGGCGGATCGCAGACGCGCTGCCGCCGATGATGCCGCCCTCGGGCGCCGCGACGGCAAGCAGGATGCCCGCCGCGCGCGACACCGTGATGAGGTCGCTGTCCGGATTGATCGCGATCGCGGGCACCGCCTCGGGGCGGAACTCGCCGAACTCGCGGCGGTCGTCGGTCGACTCGACCGAGAGCGTCTCGATGAGGCCGAGCGTGGTCGGGAACGCGCAGAAGCCGGGCGACACATGCATGCCCTGCGCGTCGACGATCTCGCAGTTCGGCGGCAGCTCGGGCATGCCCGCGCCGACCGAGACGATGCGTCCGCCGTCGAAGAGGACATGGCCCTTCTCGATGACGGGCGTGTCGGCGAGCGCGGTGTGCACGACGGCGTTCACGATCGCGACGGCGCGCGACTGCGGCCGCGCGGGCACGACATCGCTCTGCGCGAAGAGCGGCGAGGACGCGAGGCACGAGGCGGTGAGCGCGGCGAGCGCCGCGAACATCGGGGAACGGCGGATCGGATTCACTGGGTCACCTCCATCGCGGGAACGACCTGTCCGAGGTCGCGCTGCAGCGGACCGCATCCGCAGTCGCCTTGCTTGGTCGGGATCGGTTCAAGGCCGCGCGCGATGCGCAGCCAGATGGTGTCTTCTCGGTTCTCGAGCAGCTGCTCGAGCAGCGAGCCCGGGCGTCCGCGCCGTCCGCGGCCGCCTTCGCCCGGCGCAGCGGCCGGTCCGGCGTCGCGCGCGGCGGGCGATGCCATCGCCTTGGCGATGAGCTCCGCGCGCATCCGCGCGATCTCGGCGCTCGCCTTCTCGTCGGCCGGGCGCGAGTAGCGCTGCACGCCGTCGACATAGGTCTCCTCGCAGCGCGTGAACGCGCTCAGCGGGTCGCCGTTCCACACGGCGAAGTCCGCGTCCTTGCCGACCTCGAGCGAGCCGGTGTGCTCGTCGATCCGCAGCTGCTTCGCGGGATTCAGCGTGACGAGCTTGAGCGCCTCCTCGGGCGGGAGGTTGCCGTAGCGCACCGCCTTCGCGGCCTCCATGTTCATGCGGCGCGCGAGTTCGTCGGAGTCGCTGTTGAAGCTGACGAGGACGCCGGCCTTGTGGAGCATCGCGCCGTTCCACGGGATCGCGTCCATCACCTCGATCTTGTAGGCCCACCAGTCGCTGAAGCTCGACGCGCCCGCGCCATGCTTCGCGATCTCGGGCGCGACCTTGAAGCCTTCGAGCACATGCTGGAGCGTCGCGACGCGGAAGCCGAAGCGGTCGGCCGTCTCGAGCAGCATGAGGATCTCGTCCTGGCGGTAGCTGTGGCAGTGGACGAGCCGCGTGCCCTCGAGGATCTCCGCGAGCGTCTCGAGCTCGAGATCGGGGCGCGGCGGCATCGGCATGATGGCGGCGTCGCGCGCCGCGTACGCCTTCTGCTTCGCGCGATACTCCTGCGCGGCGCGGAACGAATCCTCGATGAACGACGCGACGCCCATGCGCGAGTTCGGGTAGCGCGACTTCGATCGCACCACATTCTCGCCGAGCGCGAACTTGATGCCCGAGGGCGCCTCCTTGAAGCGGAAGCCGTCGATGTCCTCGCCCCATCGGATCTTGACGACCGAGTTGCGGCCGCCGATCGGATTCGCGGAGCCGTGCAGCTGGTTGGCGGCGGTGAGACCGCCCGAGAGCTGGCGGTACCAGTTGATGTCGGTCGGATCGATCACATCGCCGATCCACACCTCGGCGGTCGAGGCCTGCGTGCCTTCGTTGACGCCGCCGGAGATGCCGGTGTGGCTGTGGCAGTCGATGAGACCGGGCGTGATGTGCATGCCCTTGCCGTCGACGACGCGCGCGTCGGCGGGCGCCGCGAGGTTCTGGCCGATCGCGACGATCTTGCCGTTCTCGACGAGCATGTCCGCGTCGCGCAGCGTGCCTTGCGAGGCGAGCGTCCAGATCGTCGCGCCCTTCACGAGCACCTTGCCCGCGACCGGCTGCTCGATGAAGCCATGTTCGCCGAACGGGAACGGCAGGCGGTCCTTCCAGAGGTTCGCGCGCTCGGCCTTCTCCTTGTCGACGGCGGCGCCGTCCTTCTTCTCGCCGTCCTTCTTCTCCCCGTCCTTCTTCTCCCCGTCCTGCTTCTCGTCCTTCTTCTGTTCAGCCGCCTTCTCCTCGGTCTTCACGCGCGTCAGCGTGAAGACCACGCGCATGCCCGTCGCATCGTCGGCGGTCATCGTGGCGCGGTCGCCCGTACCTGCGAACGACACGCGGATCTCGCCGTCGAAACCGAACGGCGCGCCGTCGAACATGCCGCTGCCGCGGCCATCGGTCGAGACGCTCGAGCGCTTCGCGGTCGCGCTCGCAGGCTTCGGCTTGTCGCTCTTCGCGGCGTCCGCGGGGGCGTCGGTCTTCGGTGCGGCTTCGGTCTTGGGTGCCTCTTCGGTCTTGACCTCTTCGATCTTGACCTCTTCAATCTTGACCTCGGGCGTCCAGCTCGCCTTGATCGAGCCGTCCTTCGGATCGATCGCGATCGTGAGGTCCTTCGCGAGCGGCTTCGGCGTGGCGCCGTCGGCCGTCACGGCGAAGGTGCCTGCCGCGAGGACGGGCGCGTCGGGCAGCATCGTGACGGGCGTGCCGCCGACGAACATGCCTTCGAACTTCGTGTCGGCCTCGAACGGGTCGCCGGAGGCGACGACGATGTTCGCCAGCTTGCCGGCCTCCAGCGTGCCGACGCGCGCCTCGATCCCGAGCTGGCGCGCGGGCACGGTCGTCAGCGCGGCGAGCGCCTCGTCCTTCGTCAGGCCGTGCGCGATCGCGTCGGCGAGCTTCTTGCGGAAGCCGCCCTTGTCCTGCATGCGATGCGTGGTGAGCGACAGGTTGGTGCCGTTCGCGACGAAGCGCTTCGGATTGGTGGGCGCGTAGCGCCAGGTCATCAGGTCGCGGAGCGAGATCGTGTCGGCCGCCATCGGCGAGACGAGGTCGGGCGCCTGCGGGAAGTCGATCGGCACGATGAGCGAGGCCTTCGCCTCGGCGAGGAGCGCCGCGAGCTTTCCTTCGGCGCGGAACTCGTTGCCGCCGCCGAGGACGGCGATCGGCGTGTTCGGCATCTCCGCGCGGGCGAGGCGCACGAGGCGCTCGACATCGAGTTCATCGCTCGCGTCGAGCAGCAGGCCGTGCGAGCCGTCGACGAGCGGAAGCAGCGCGTCGAGGGCGTTCATGTCCTCGATGGGCAGCTGGGTCGGAGCGGCCGCAAGGCAGGCCGCGCGCCACTTCGCGTCCATGAGCGTCTGCCGCAAGAGCGCGTACGAGCCCATCAGGCTCGACGGGAAGCGGTTCTCGTTCTCGACGGCGCGCATCGTCGCGGGCGACGGCGGGGTGCCGGGCGTCTGCTGTCCGAACATCGCGCTCCAGTCGACCGTGCGCGGGCCGACGAAGTGCACCGTCCCCGCGCCGAGCGAGTGGTCGGCGTCGGAACGGGCGCCGGCGGCGTCGATGCGCCGCGCGGGGGCGCGTTCGCCGGTGCGGTAGAGAAGGCGCGTGTCGCTCGAGCCGCGGAAGACGCCCGACGAGGGCAGGACGCGCGCGAGCGTGAAGCCCTGCGCGCGGAGCGCCTCGACGGTGGCGTCGGGCAGCGTGATGTCGGCGGTGCTGACCTCGGGGGTCACATACTGGTTCCAGTGCGCGCCCGGCGCCTTCAGGACGGCGACCTGCGCCTCCGCCGAATCGGTCACGAGCGCGGGCTCGATGAAGCCCGCGACAAGCGTCTTGCCGCTCACATCGAACACGCGGTAGCCGGCGGGCGCCACCACATCGGCGCCGATCGCCTCGATCACCCCGTCCCTGATGAGGACGGTCGCCTTCTCGATCGTCTGGCCCGGGGCCACGAGGACCTTGGCGCCGACGAGCGCGTGGCGCGCGGGGTTGCTTGGCCGCATCCCGTTGACGGGCGGCTGCTGCGCGTGCGAGAGTCCGGCGAGGGCGAGCGCAAGCAGCGCCGCGTGGCGGGAAAGATGCATGTGCGGAATCGTACGGGAATCCGCCGATTCGCCCGCTTCACGCACGATCGGCCGACGAAAAGCCCTGCCTCGGCGAAGAGGCAGGGCTTGGGTTCTTTCGACAGGCCGGCGCCGGGATCACTCACCTGCGTCAGGCTGGCGTCTTGACTGTTCCGTCTCGACCTAGGGCCTTAGAGGGCCGAGGCTTCGTCGATCATCCGGCCGACCGCGATCGAGAGCTTCTCGTCGCTGTCGAGGGTGCCGTTCGCGATGGCAGCGCGTGCCGCCGCGACCTTGTCCTCGCGGATCGCGGGGAGACGGTTCATCTCCTCGAGCCAGCGAGCGACTTCCGAGACTTCCACGCGATCGCTCGAGCGAGCGACGGTGGCCTGGGGCGCTTCGACCGTACGGCGGGTCGTTGCGTCGCCAGTCGACCGAATGCTGGCGGCATAGCCGGCAGCGGCGGACGAACCGAGGTTTCCGAGATTGCCAATATCAGGCATTCCAATGCTCCTTGGGACCGGCAACGCTAATCCATCGGCGTCGCAGTCCCCCTACGAGGCCAAACCATCCTGGTTCGGGTCCGTGGGCTGAGGCTCGATCCACGCGATTCCGAGCCTCCATCCTGCCCACTCCCGTCATCGACCGAACAACCCGCACGACTTGAACAGTTGCTACAAACGGATTTTCTGCCTAAACGCCTGCGTGTAAGGGGTTTACGCGCATGATTCTTTCGCTGAAATCGGTATCGAAACCGAGGGATTTTTGGCGGTCGGTAATGAAGCCTGTCTACGCAAGGGAATACGCAATTTATTGGATCTGTTCGTTGGACGATAGGCAAACGATGCGCGCGGACGCGCAGAAAACTCGCCGAGTCGGCATCCTGTGCAGCATGGACCAGGCACTTCGTTTGTCGCGCGTGTTCGCGGTGGCGGTTTCGGTGGCCGGCGCGCTCGCGCTCGCTGCGTGCAACGACGGCGTGAAGCAGACATCGAACGAGCGGCGAGGCGGCGCGTCGCAGTCTTCGCGCAGCGGCGAGATGTCGCTGATGGACGAGGGCGATGAGGCGATCGGCGACGAAGGCGTGAACGCGCCGCGCACGCGGCCCGCCGCACCGAGCGCCGCGAAGCCTGCTGCGAGCGACTCGGGCAAGGGCCGCTGGTCTGTGATGCTGGCGACCTTCTCGCAGCCGGATCATGCCGAGCGCGCGAACGCGTTCCGCACGGAACTGGTGCGGCAGTACCCCGAGCTTGCGACCGCGGTCGTGCGCCGCGTCGGCAAGGGCTCCGCGATCGTGGTCGGGCGCTTCGAAGGACCGGAAGACAAGGCCGCGCAGGCAGAACTGAAGCGCGTGAAGGCGATCGAGCGCAACGGCGGCAAGCCGTTCGCCGGCGCGATGCTCCTGCGCACCGCGACCGAGGACGCCGTCGTCGCCGTGAAGCCGCACGACATCAAGAACCTGCGCGCGAAGTTCCCGAATGTGCGGCCGCTCTACACGCTGCAGGTCGCGGCGTGGTCGACCTTCGGCGAGAAGGGCGCGGACTACGCCACGATGCGCGCGGCGGCCGAGCGCTACTGTGCCGAGCTGCGCGGCAAGGGCTTCGACGCGTGGTTCCACCACGACGAGGACAAGGAGACGAGCAGCGTGACCGTCGGCTCGTTCGACCGCCGCGCCTACGACGCGCGCTCGACGCTGTTCTCGCCCGAGGTCGAGGACCTGATGCGCCAGTTCCCCGCCCACCTCACGAACGGCGAGCCGGTGCTGATCCCGATCGATCCATCGAACCCGAAGGGCCGCACCAAGCCGCAGGCAAGCCGGCTGGTGGAAGTGCCGGCGTTCTGAGGAATACGCGCCCCGCGCGTACGATGCGACCATGGCCAAACGCGCCGCAACATCTGCTTCTGCGAGGGCGCCGCGTGCGCGTGCGGGCGAGCAGCCGCCCGAGGAGCGGCCGCGGCCGGTGCATTACGAAGGGCCCGTGGTGTTCGGGCAGGACGCTGCGGTCGCGCAGCTCGTGCATGCGCTGCGATCGGGGCACATGCATCACGCGTGGATCCTGCATGGGCCGCAGGGCGTCGGCAAGTGCACCGTCGCGCGCGAGTGCGCGCGGCTGATGCTCGACCCCGATGCGACCGACGCGCAGATGGCCGCGTTCAAGGCGCCGCGCGATTCACGCACGGCGGAGCTCATCGACGCGGGCTCGCATCCCGATTTCCATGTGATCGCGAAGGAGCGCGCCGACGAGAGCTCGATCAAGGAGATGCGTGATCGCAAGCAGACGAACATCCCCCTCGATCTTCTGCGCGAGCTGATGATCGGCGGCACCGTCGGCGACGGCAAGACCTTCGACTCGCCCGTGTGGCGCACGGCGTACTTCGGTCACAACAAGGTGTTCATCATCGACGAGGCCGAGCTGCTCGACCTGTACGGGCAGAACGCGCTCTTGAAGACGCTGGAGGAACCGCCGCCGGGGACCTACATCTTCCTGGTGACGACGCAGGAAGAACGGCTGCTGCCGACGATCCGCAGCCGTTGCCAGCGCGTGGCGTTCCGCGCGCTCGAGCCCGATGCGATGCGCGCGTGGTACGACCGGCATGCGGTGCCCGCCGATGCGCGCGCGTGGCTGTCGGAGTTCAGCGAGGGTTCGCCGGGCACTGCAGAGCTTGCGCACAAGCAGGAACTGCGTGCGTGGAGCGAGGAGTTGTTGCCGCGCTTCGAGAAGCTCGAGCAGGGCGTGTTCGATGCGACGCTTGCCGACCGGCTCGCGGAGCTGGTGAACGACTTCGCAGAGCGCGTGGTGAAGGAGAATCCGAAGGCGTCGAAGGAGGCCGCGAACCGGCTCGGCACGCGCTGCGCGCTGCTGACGCTCGCGTCGCGGCTGCGCGCGCAGATCGCGTCGGCCGCGCGCACCGGCGACGCGGCGTTGATCGCGCGCGCTGCGGCGCGGGTCGAGCTGATCGTCGAGCTCGAGCGCGAGGTGCGCGCGAATGTGAACCTGAAGCATGCGCTGGCGAACCTGGTCGCGCAGTGGGGGGCGCTTTGAGCGCAACCGGCGGCCGTGAGATCGAGCGCGTGTGGGTGCTGCGGGCGATGCCTGCGATTCCGGCGGGTGCCGCAGTCGAGTTGTGGGAGATCGAGCAGGGGTATCTCGCGCCCGAGGCGGCGAGCGAGGCGGAGCTTGCGCGGCTTGGGTTTCCGGAAGGGCGCTTGCGGAGAGTCGTCGAGCCGACGGGCGCGGAGCGGTTCTTTCACACGGTGAAGCGCGGCGCGGGCGTGGTGCGCGAGGAGATCGAGCGCGAGATCACGCGCGCGGAGTTCGACGCTGCGTGGCCGCACACGCGCGGCCGGCGGCTTGCGAAGACGCGCCATCGCGTGCGCGAGGGCGGGCTTGTGTGGGAGGTCGACCTGTTCCGCGACCTGCGCGCGGGCGATGCGCCACTCGTGATGGTTGAGGTCGAGCTGTCCGATGCTGCGGAGCGTTTCGAATTGCCGGCGTGGATCGCGCCGCATGTCGTGCGCGAGGTGAGCGAGGACGCGCGGTACCGGAACTCGGCGCTGGCGATGTACGGCGTGCCGGCGTGATTTGAGCGGCGGCTGCTTGCGGCAGCCGCCTTTGGCGATACGGACGCGGACGAAGGCGGAGCGCAGCGAAGCCTGAGCGGGGGGTGTTGGAGGTCGCGGATGTGTCGTGTGGCATCACTTTGAGTGATGGCGGCCAAGACGAGCGCGCCGCGCGAGCGGTGCGCTTCGAGCCTGCAGTCGTAGGCGCTGCTCGTGTTCGATTCCGCCATCACTCAAAGTGATGCCACACG
>Ga0209985_10002436_pt1 | contig 16801 bp, 13 predicted proteins | sample NOAtaG_FD_187305 | JGI IMG/M metagenome (GOLD analysis project Ga0209985, IMG submission 187305) | Freshwater lake microbial communities from Lake Erie, under a cyanobacterial bloom - NOAA_Erie_Diel6S_1000h metaG (SPAdes) (version 2) | ecosystem: Environmental > Aquatic > Freshwater > Lake ...
CCCTGGAAGACCTCACCCGAGTTCCCGGGCCTGGCGGACGAGCTGCCAGCGGGTGCAGAGATGGACCACCCCTTGTTCCCGATGTTGTGGGATGGGCGGCTGTGAGCACCTCGGCCCCGACAGCCCCTGGTTCAGGCGGCTTCAGCAATCTCAGGGGCACCCTGCACACCGTGCGCCTGCAAGACGCCCGCCCTCAGCCGTGGCGCAATGGCGGAGGGGTGACGCACGAGCTGCTGGCCTGGGCGCCTGAGCGCGCTGCTTGCGCGCACCCGGCCAGCAACACCCAACAGACCGACTGGGCCGTGAGGGTCAGCGTGGCTGACATCACGCAAGACGGGCCCTTCTCGGCCTTCCCCGGCATCGACCGCTGCTTCACCGTGCTTCAAGGCGCTGGCGTGGTGCTCACGCTGCGCGGCGCGGACCTGCACCTGACCCCGGACAGTGAACCGCTGGCGTTTGACGGGGTCGAGGCGCCGGGCTGCCGGCTCACCAGCGGGGCAACGCGCGACCTCAATCTGATGGTGCGCCAAAGCACGGGACGAGCCTGGATGCAACGTGCAGTGGCCGGTCAGGCTTGGGGCCCCACCAACGAGCAGGGTCAGCAGGTAGCAGGCGTGCAGGCACCCAGCCCGCAGGGCACCGACCCCCAGCATGCGAGCAGGCGCTGGATCTGGCGCGGCCTCTACACCCACGGGCCCGCGTGCCTGGAGACACACGGTGGCCGTATCGTGCTGCCCGAGGCCGCGCTGCTGTGGTCCGGCGCTGGGGCAGACGGCGAGGCCGAAGACGCCATGACGGCGCCTTGGTGCTTGATCGAGGGGTCCCAGGCTTGGTGGCTGGGCCTTCACTCCTCTGGCTTGGAAGACGACCGCACATGAACAGCCCCACCCCCACGCTCTGGCGCCACGCCCGCCTGGCTACGCTGGACGGCTCAGCGGGCTGGGGCCTGGTGGAAGACGGCGCGCTGCTCACTGAAGGAAACCGCATCGCCTGGCTCGGGCCAGATGCGCAGCTGCCTGCCCACCCGGCCCGCAGCGCCGTGCAGGAGTTCGACCTCCAAGGCGCCCTGATCACTCCCGGCCTGGTCGACGCCCACACCCACCTGGTCTATGCCGGGGACCGCGCCGCGGAGTTCGAGTTACGCCTGCAGGGCGCCACCTACGAAGAGATCGCCCGCGCCGGCGGGGGCATCCGCTCCACCGTGGCGGCCACCAGGGCTGCCAGTGAGGAGGCCTTGTTCCAGCTCGCCCTGCCGCGCGCCCACGCGCTGATGGCCGAAGGCGTGACCACGCTGGAGATCAAGTCCGGCTACGGCCTGGACGAGGCCACCGAGGCGCGCTGCCTGGCGGTGGCGCGGCGCCTGGGGCGGGAGTTGCCACTGACGGTGCGCACCACCTCGCTGGGCGCGCACGCGCTGCCATCGGAGTTCAGCGGCCGCCCCGACGACTACATCGATGCCGTGTGCGCTTGGCTGCCCGCGCAGCAGGCCGCAGGGTTGGTGGACGCGGTGGACGTGTTCTGCGACACCATCGGCTTCACGCCGGCGCAGACCCGGCGCGTGTTCGACGCGGCGCGCGCGCTGGGCCTGCCCGTGAAGCTGCACGCAGAGCAACTGAGCAACCAGGAAGGCGCCGCACTGGCGGCCGAGTACCAAGCCCTCAGCTGCGACCACCTGGAGCACCTCTCGGCCACTGGCGTGCATGCCATGAAGGCAGCCGGCACGGTGGCCATGCTCTTGCCCGGGGCCTACTACTTCCTGCGCGAGACGAAGCTGCCCCCCGTGGCCGAACTGCGCGAGGCCGGCGTGTCTATGGCCATCGCCACCGACCACAACCCGGGCTCCTCACCCGCGCTGTCGCTGCTGCTGATGCTGAACATGGCCTGCACACTGTTCCGCCTGACGCCCGAGGAGGCCTGGCGCGGCGTGACGGTGAACGCCGCGCGGGCGCTGGGACTGGCCGACCGCGGCACCCTGCGCGCGGGCCTGCGCGCCGACCTGGCCGTGTGGGACGCCGAACACCCGCGCGAACTGGCCTACCGTTTCGGCCACAACCCTTGCTGCCGCGTCGTCTGCGGCGGCATCTCGCGCCCCGAGGCCCCTGCGCCGCACGGAGCCACCGCATGAGTTTCACCCTGCACCGCGGCACCACGCCGCTGCTCATCAGCATGCCGCACGTCGGCACCCACCTGCCCGAAGACCTGAAACCCAGGCTCGTCGAGCGGGCCTTGGAAGTGGAAGACACCGACTGGCATCTGGACCGGCTGTACGCCTTCGTCAAGGACATGGGCGCGGGCCTGATTGTGCCCGTAGAAAGCCGCATCGTCATCGACTTGAACCGCGGCAGCGACAACCAGCCCATGTACCCGGGCCGCAACAACACCGAGCTGTGCCCCACGCGCTTCTTCACTGGCGACCCGATCTACCGCGAAGGCTGCGCGCCGCTTGAGGCCGAGATCCACGAGCGCGTGGCCACGCACTGGCAGCCGTACCACGGCGCTGTGACGCAGGAGTTGCAGCGCCTGAAGGCTTCGCATGGCCACGCCGTGCTGTTTGATGCCCACAGCATCAAGGGCGAGCTGCCCTGGCTGTTCGACGGCGCCCTGCCCGACCTGAACCTGGGCACGGTGGAAGGGCGCAGCTGCGCGCCTGGACTGCGCACAGCGGTGTACCGCGTGTTCGAGCAGCAGAGCGCCTACACCCACGTGCTGGACGGCCGCTTCAAGGGTGGCCACATCACGCGCCACTTCGGTCGGCCCGAAGACGGCGTCCACGCCGTGCAGCTGGAGATGGCCTGGCGCGCCTACATGGACGAAGCCCCGCCCTACGCCTGGCACGAGGCCAAGGCCACGGCCATCACGCCGCTGCTGCGCGAGATGGTGCAGACGATGATCACGTGGAGGCCGGCTTGACGCGCACTACCCACGCCGACCCCAGCGGCAGCGCCCCAAGCACGTTGCACGCCCCCCACGCCTGGGTGGACGGCCGCTGGCAGGCCGAGGTGCTGCTGGAAGTGGCGGCCGACGGCACCTGGGCCGCCGTGACGCCTGGTGTCTCCACCGCGCCGCCGGGCACCCAACGCCTGAGCGGCCCCGTGCTGCCGGGTCTCGTCAACGCCCACAGCCACGCCTTCCAGCGCGCCTTTGCCGGCCTGACCGAGCGGCGCGAGGGCGCGCACGACGACTTCTGGAGCTGGCGCGACCGGATGTACGGCGTGGCCCTGCGCATCACGCCGCAAGAGTTGAAAGCCGTAGCCACCACGCTGTACCGCGAGATGCGGGCCGGCGGCTACACCCAGGTCTGCGAGTTCCACTACCTGCACCACCGGCCCGACGGGCAGCCCTACGACGACCGCCTGGCCATGAGCCGCGCCCTGGCCGAAGCGGCACACGACGCCGGCATCGGCCTGACCTTGCTGCCCGTGCTGTACGAGCGCGCCGGCTTCACCCAGCCCCGCCTGCGCGACGACCAGCGGCGCTTCGCCACCACGGCCGACGAGGTGCTGGCCATGCGCGACGAGATCCGCCGCTGGCGCCTGCCGGGCGTGGACGCCGGGGTGGCCCTCCACTCGCTGCGCGCGGCCTCGCCCGAGGCCATCGCCCGCCTGGTGAAGGGCTGCGAGGGCGACCCCGGCCCCATCCACATTCACATCGCTGAACAGACCGGCGAGGTGGACGACTGCCTGCGCAGCACCGGGCAGCGCCCCATCGAATGGCTGTGCAAGCACGCGCCGCTCGACGCGCGCTGGCACCTGGTGCACGCCACCCACGCCACGCCGCAGGAGATCGAGGCCGTGGCCCGCACCGGGGCCGGCGTGGTGGTGTGCCCCACGACAGAGGCCAACCTGGGCGACGGCCTGTTCGACCTGCCGCGCTGGCTGGCCGCCGGCGTGCCGCTGTCGGTGGGGTCCGACAGCCATGTCAGCCGCCAGTGGCCGCGCGAACTGCAGTTGCTGGAATACGGCCAGCGCCTGGTGCAGCGGCGGCGCAACGTGGCCGCCGCGCCCGAGCAGGGCGAGCCCTCCACCGCTCAGCGATTGTTCCAGGCGATGCTCGAAGGCGGCGGTCGGGCTGCCGGCTGGCGCCAGGTCGGCCTGACGCCGTACGCACGCGCCGATCTCGTCGTCATCGACCCGACAGTGGACGCCTTGTTTGGCGTGGACATGGACCACCTGCTGGATGCCCTGGTGTTCGCCACGGACCTGCCGGCACTCACGCCGATTCGCTGAGGGCTGGATCGGCGCCGAGGTGCCGCGCCCGCACAATCCCCCATGTCCTTCGCTTCCCTGGGCTTGCACCCCGACCTGCTGCGCACGCTCACCCAGCGCGGCCACCTGCAGCCCACGCCCATCCAGGCCGGGGCCCTGCCTGCCGCACTGGCCGGGCGCGACCTGATCGGCGCGGCCGTCACCGGCTCGGGCAAGACCCTGGCCTATGTGCTGCCCCTCCTGCAGCACTTGTTGCACATCGCCCCCGAGACCCCGCGCCCAGTCCGCGCGCTGGTGCTGGTGCCCGCGCGCGACCTCGCGCTGCAGGTGAGCGCCACCTTCGCCGCCTACGCCCAGGCCCTGGCCGTGCGCGTGAAGGTGGTCACCGTGTTCGGCGGCGTGTCGGTCAACCCGCAGCTGATGGCGCTGCGCGGCGGCGCCGACGTGGTGGTGGCCACCCCCGGCCGCCTGCTGGACCTGGCGGCCCGGCGCCGGGCCCACGGGCCTGAACAAGCACACAGCGGCCTGCGCCTTGACCGGCTGGACACCCTGGTGCTGGACGAGGCCGACCGCCTGCTGGAAGACGGCTTCGCCGACGAACTCGGCCGCGTGCTGGGCCTGCTGCCGCGCAGGCGCCGGCAATGGCTGTTCTCCGCCACCTTTGGCCCGCAGGTGCTGACCCTGGCGCGTGACCTGTTGGAAGACCCGGTGCAGATCGGCGTCGTCCCGCGGCAAGACGAACCGGCCGCACCGCCCACAACCACCACCGCCACCGCGCCCGCAACGCGACCGCCCGCCCTGTCGGGTGCTGTCCCCCGCACACCGCCAGGGGAACCCGCCGCGACCCTGCCCGCCACCCTGGTGCAGCGCGCCATCCAGGTGGACACCGCCCGCCGCACAGCCTTGCTGCGCCACCTGCTGCACACCGAGGGCTGGTCGCGGCTGCTGGTCTTCGCGGCCACGCGCTACGCCACCGAGCATGTGGCCGCCAAGCTGAACGCCGCGGGCGTTCGCGCTGCGGCCCTGCATGGCGAACTCAGCCAGGGCGCGCGCACCGGGGCGCTGGCGGATTTCCGCAGCGGGGCCGTGCGCGTGCTGGTGGCCACCGACATGGCTTCACGTGGCCTGCACCTCGAAGGTCTGCCTGCGGTGCTGAACTACGATCTGGCGCGCTCGCCGGCCACGCACATCCACCGCGTGGGCCGCACCGCGCGCCAGGGAAGCGCGGGGGTGGCAGTGAGTTTCATCGCCGTCGACGACCCCGCCCAGGAAGCGCATTTCCGCCTGATCGAAAAGCGCCAGGGCCAGCGCGTGGAGCGCGAGCTGGTGCCGGGCTTCGAGCCCGTCGCCCCCCAGGCCCACAGCGAGCCGGATCCCACGCGCACGGCCGCCGACGACCTCCCGCGCAAGGGCCTGGACCCGCACGGCGGCCTCAAGGGCCGGCGCAAGAGCCGCAAGGACAAGCTGCGCGAAGCGGCCACACCACCCCAGAGACACCCCGGCACCGCCCCATGACCCCAACCCACCCGCCGTCAGGCCCCGCGCCGGCCGACCTGGACTTCGCCCGCCTGCCCCTGGCACCGCACGTCCTGGCCAACCTGGAGAGCCTGGGGTACAGCCAGATGACGCCGATCCAGGCGGCCACCTTGCCGCTGGCCCTGGCCGGGCGCGACCTGATCGCCCAGGCCCGCACGGGCAGCGGCAAGACCGCGGCCTTCGCCCTGGCCTTGCTGGCCAGGCTCAACCCGCGGCGCTTTGCGGTGCAGACCCTGGTGCTGTGCCCCACGCGCGAGCTGGCCGATCAGGTCACGCAGGAGATTCGCCGCCTGGCCCGCGCCGAAGACTCCATCAAGGTGCTCACGCTGTGCGGCGGCGCCACCATGCGCCCGCAGATCGCCAGCCTGGAACATGGCGCGCACATCGTGGTGGGCACGCCCGGCCGCATCCTGGACCACCTGGAGCGCCAGACCCTGAACCTGGAGGCGCTGAACACCCTGGTGCTGGACGAGGCCGACCGCATGCTGGACATGGGCTTTGCCGACGACATCGCCCAGGTGGTGCGGCAGTGCCCGCGCGAGCGCCAGACCCTGCTGTTCTCAGCCACCTACCCCGAGGGCGTGATGGCCCTGGGTGCCAAGCACATGCGCGAGCCGCAGATCGTGCAGATTCAGGAGAAGCACGCGCCGCAGACCATCCGCCAGCGCTTCTACGAAGTGCGTGAAGACGAGCGCCTGCACGCCGTGGGCCTGCTGCTGAACCACTTCCGCCCGGTGTCCACACTTGCCTTCTGCAACACCAAGCAGCAGTGCCGCGACCTGGTGGCCGTGCTGCAGGCACAGGGCCTGGTGGCGCTGGAACTGCACGGCGACCTGGACCAGCGCGAACGCGACCAGGTGCTGGTGCAATTCACCCAGCGCAGCGCCAGCGTGCTGGTGGCCACCGACCTGGCCGCCCGCGGCCTGGACTTGAGCCAGCTCGAGGCGGTGATCAACGTGGACATCTCGCCCGAGGTGGCCGTGCACACGCACCGCATCGGGCGCGTGGGGCGGCTGGGTCAGGGCGCGGCTGGCGCCGGAAGCGCTGCCGGCGCGCCGGGCTCGTCTGAGCCAGGCGTGGCCTCCGCCGTCACCACGGCCTCCGGCTGGGCCTTCAGCCTGGCCAGCATGGAGGAAATGGGCCGCGTGGGGCGCATCGAGGCGGCACAAGGCTCGGAAGTGGCCTGGCACCCCTTGAGCGAACTCACCGCCCCGCCCGGCAGCGCCCACGCCGGCCCGCTGCGCCCCCCCATGACCACCCTGCAGATGCTGGGCGGGCGCAAGGAGAAGATCCGCGCCGGCGATGTGCTGGGCGCGCTGACCAAGGACATGGGCTTTGACGGCGCGCAGATCGGCAAGATCAGCATCAATGAGTGGTCCACCTACATCGCCGTGGAACGGGCCATCGCCCAGGACGTGCTGCGCCGCCTGAACACCGGTAAGGTCAAGGGCCGCAGCGTGAAGGTGCGCATGCTCTGAGGGAGGAGGCCCTCAAGCTCCGCGCATCCGCTCACTGGCACTCAATCCGCCGTCGCCCCGGAATCCTTCACCACCTTCGCCCACTTCGCGATCTCGGCGGCCTGGAAGCGCGTGAGTTCCTCGGGCGTGGACAGCCAGGTGTCCAGCCCGAGCGACTTCAGCTTGGCCTGCACATCCGGCAGGTTGAACACGCGGTGGATCTCCTGGTTCAGCCGCGCCACCACCTCCTTGGGGGTGCCGGCCGGGGCGAAGACGGCGAACCAGCTGGTGGCCTCGAAGCCAGGCACCGTCTCGGCCACGGTGGGCACATCCGGCGCGGCCGGGGAGCGCTTGGCCCCCGTCTGTGCCAGGGCGCGGATCTTGCCCTCCCGCGCCATCGGCAGCGCGGAGGGCATGTTGTCGAACATGAGCTGGATCTGCCCGCCCACCAGATCGGGAATGGCGAACTGCCGGCCCTTGTAGGGCACGTGGGTCATGGTGGTGCCGGTGAGCGACTTGAAGAGTTCGCCCGAAACATGCACCGAGGAGCCGATGCCCGGCGAGCCGAAGCTCAGCTTGTTGGGGTTGGCCTTGAGGTGGGCGATGAACTCGGCCACGTTGCGGGCGGGCACGTCGTTGTTCACCACCAGCAGGTTGGGCGTGCTGGCCACATGCGACACAGGCACGAAATCCTTCACCATGTCATAGGGCATCTTCTTGTACAGCGCCCCGTTGATGGAGTGCGTGCCCACGGTGGCCATCACCAGCATGTGACCATCCGGCGGTGCCTTGGCCACCGCTTCGGCGCCGATGTTGCCGCCGGCCCCGGGCCGGTTGTCCACCACCACCGGCTGGCCCAGGTTGGCCTTTTCCGAGAAGGTGCGCGCCAGGATGTCCGGGGCGCCGCCGGGCGGAAAGGTCACCACCAGCCGAATGGGCTGGCGCGGGAAGGCCTGCGCCAGCGCCTCAGGGCCCAACAAGCTGGCTGAGGTGACCACGGCCCAGGCGGCCAGGGCAAGTGGGAGGCGTTGGCGGGTGAACTGCATGATGAGCGTCTCCGTTTCAGGCACAAGGGGCAAGGCAGAACGTCAGCGAGGAGAGATCGCGATCGCCCAGCGTTGGTCTGCAGGCAGTCAACCACAAACGCCATCGCTTGCCTACGGGTCTGACCCGAAGACGGACTCCACGGGCTGGCCGTCAAGGGGTCTCCAGGGGTTTGGCGGCGCAGCCTCCTGACCGTGGCGCGATGGCAAATGGGTACGGAAACTGCGGGATCGCAAGGCACGCAGGACTCCGTGGACCGATCCTCTGGTTGTGCGGTCGAGTGGCCGCAACCTCTCTGCGTACTTTCCTCCACACCACACTCGCAAGGAAACTCCCATGGACGCCAACACCCGCACCGTACCTTCTGACAGCAGCCACCAGTTGCGTCACATGGTCGATGAGATCGACACCTATCTGCGCTCGGCGGCCGACAGCGGCGACCAGAAATTCAACGCCGTGCGCGACCGCTTGGCCCAGCAGGTGCAAGAGATGCGCTCGCAGCTGGATCAACTGAATCAGGCGACGCTGGAGCGGGTCAAGCGCGCGGCCCAGCAGGCTGACCAGTCGGTGCAATCACACCCCTACGCCGCCATGGGCGTCGCGGCGGCCACGGGCCTGCTGATCGGCTTTCTGGCGTCGCGGCGCTGAAGACCTTGGCCGGTCCATCCGCCTCGGGCAGGTGCGGGCGCCGCTGCCAGTTGCTTGGCCGCAAGCCCGTCCCCTCGCCAGGAGGGCGTGCGTGAGCCTGGTGCGCACCGTACGCCAGTTACTCGGCGGCGCGGCAGGCATCGCCGCCACGCGGCTGGAGTTGGTGCTGCTGGAGATTGAGCAGGAACGACTGCAGCTCGCGCGGCTGTGGATTCGAGCCGCGCTCACGCTGTTCCTGCTGTTCACCGGCACCATCCTGTGCGTGGGTGGGTTGCTGCTGTGGGCCGCACCAGAGCAACGCGCGGCCGTGGCGGGGGCGCTGGCACTGGGTTTCCTGGCGGCGGCTCTGGTCGCGGGCGTCAGCTGGTTGCGCTTGGCCAGGGCCCGGCGGCCCCTGATGGCGGGCCTGCTGAAAGACCTGCAAGGCCTTCAGCGCGGCCTGCGGGGCGGGGCCGACAGCCGCTGAGCACTGCCGTTCAGCTGAGCACCACCAGGGCCGTCGTCTCCTTGACCTCCTCCATCACCACATAGCTGTGGGACTGGCAGGGCACGGGAATGCACCTGAGGATGTCAGCCAAGAGGTTGCGGTACTGCGCCATCTCTGACAGGCGCGCCTTCACCAGGTAGTCAAAGCTGCCGGACACCAGGTGGCACTCCATCACCTCGGGCATCAGCAGCAGCGCCTGGCGCACCTGGTCAAACACGTCACCTGACTTGGCCGACAAGGTGATCTCCACGAACACCAGCAAGGGCCGGCCCAGGGCCTTGGGGTCGACGCGGGCGTGGTAGCCCGTGATGACGCCGTTGCGCTCCATGCGGCGCACCCGCTCGGCGCAGGGCGAGGTGGACAGTCCAATGCGCTCGCCCAACTCCGTCATAGAGATGCGGCCTTCGCGCTGCAGGATGTCCAGGATGCGGCGGTCGATGCGGTCGAGTTCGGGCATGGTCAGCAGAAGTTTCGGGCGAGGCCTCACGCGACTTGAAATTTCAGCGGATATTACCGAGTTCGGGTAGAACTTCGGCAAAGTTTATGGCCAATGATTTTCTAGACTTCACATTCACACTGTGCAATGCGAGGTTCACATGAAGGTCATCGTCCTGGGCAGCGGCGTCATCGGCACCACCACCGCCTACTACTTGGCCCGCGCCGGGGCGCAGGTCACCGTGCTGGACCGCCAGACCGGCCCGGCCCAGGAAACCAGCTTCGCCAACGCCGGCCAGGTCTCACCGGGCTACTCCACCCCCTGGGCAGCACCCGGCATCCCCTTCAAGGCGCTGAAGTGGATGTTCCAGCAGCACGCCCCGCTGGCCATCCGCCCGGACGGCAGCCTGTTCCAGCTGCGCTGGATGGCGCAGATGCTGCGCAACTGCACGGCCACGAACTACGCCATCAACAAGGAGCGGCTGATGCGCGTGGCTGGCTACAGCCGCGACTGCCTGCGTCAGCTGCGCCAGGACATCGGCATCGAGTACGACCACCGCACGGGCGGCACGCTGCAGGTCTTCCGCACCCAGGCACAGATGGACACCGTGGGGCGCGACACCGCCGTGCTGCGGGACTGCGGCGTGGACTTCGAGCTGCTGGACCGCGACGGCCTGGCGCGCGTGGAGCCCGGCCTGGCCCATGCCCGTGACCGCTTGACCGGCGGCCTGCGCCTGCCCGGTGACGAAACGGGCGACTGCCACCTGTTCACCCGCCGCCTGGCGCTAGAAGCCCAGCGCCTGGGCGTGCAGTTCCGCTTCAACACCCCAGTGAACAGGCTGCTGACCAACAGCGGGGCCGTGACGGGCGTGGAGCTTGCCGGGCCCGACGGCACCCCTGCGCAGATGCTGCAGGCCGACCGCGTGGTGCTGGCCTTGGGCAGCTACTCGCGCCAGATGCTGCAGCCCCTGGGGCTGGACCTGCCGGTCTACCCCGTCAAGGGCTACTCGCTGACCATCCCCTTGCGGGACGAATCCCGCGCGCCGCAGTCCACCGTGCTGGACGAGACCTACAAGATCGCGCTCACCCGGCTGGGCAACCGCATCCGCGTGGGTGGCATGGCCGAGCTGGGCGGCTTCGACCTGCGGCTGAATGCGCGCCGGCGGGCCACGCTGGAGATGGTGACGCAAGACCTGTTCCCGGGCGGCGACCTGCCGCGCGCCGAGTTCTGGACCGGCCTGCGCCCCATGACCCCGGACAGCACGCCCATCATCGGCGCCACGCGCTGGGCCAACCTCTTCCTCAACACCGGACACGGCACCCTGGGCTGGACCATGGCCTGCGGCAGCGCCCGCGTGATGGCCGACCTGGTCACGGGCCGCACGGCCGACATCCGCACCGATGACCTGTCTTTGCAGCGCTACGGCCGCCAAGCACCTGCCGGCACGGGCGCCAGGCCTGCGCGATCAGGACACGGCGCCGCGCCCGTAGCGCCCCACCAGCAGACGGCCCGCGCGAAAGCGGTCTAGGGCATAGGGCTCCAGGCTGACATCGGTGGGCAGGAACCGCTGCAGGCAGCCGGGCGCAAAAGACGTTCAGGCCGCCAGCGCGGGCCTGTGCGCCTCGCGCAGCGAGGCCTCGAAGGCATCCAGCGGCACCGGGCGGCCGAAGAGGTAGCCCTGGAACTTGTGGCAGCCGAGCAAGGTGAGCGCAGTCCGTTGCGCCCGGGTTTCCACACCCTCTGCGATCACGTCCAGGCTCAGCGCCTGCGCCATCATGACAATGGAACTGGCGATGGCCACCTCACCAGGCCCGCCCGGCAGCACGTCCACAAAGGACTTGTCGATCTTCAGGCACTGGATGGGCAAGCGGCGCAGGTTGCCCAGCGAGGACTGACCGGTACCGAAGTCGTCCATCGACAAGGCGATGCCGAGCGAGCGCACCGTGTGCATGCGCTTGATGACCTCGTCCAGGTTGCGGATCACCAGGCCTTCGGTCAACTCCAGTTGCAAGCGTGCGGGGTCGAAGTGCCCTGACGCCACCAGCCCCTGCAGGTGCTCGACGAAGCCGGGCTGCACAAACTGCAGCGGGCTGACGTTGACCGACAAGATGAGGTGCTGGAAGTCGGGGTCTTCACGCCAGCGCGCCAACTGGGCGCAGGCGCCCTCGATCACCCACGCGCCCAGGGGCATGATCAAGCCCGTCTCCTCGGCCAGCGGGATGAACTCCATGGGTGAGACCCAGCCCCGCTGCGGATGGCTCCAACGCAGCAACACTTCCGCGCCCACCACGCGCCCTCGCACGTCGACCTGGGCCTGGAAGAAAGGCACGATGGCGCCCAAGGGCAAGGCCGCACGCAGGTCGGCTTCCAAGCCGGTGCGGCGCGCCAGGTTCTCCAGCATGGACGGCTCGAAGAACACGATGCGGTTGCGCCCGCCCTGCTTGGCCTGGTACATGGCCGTGTCGGCCCGCTGCTCGAGCTCACCCGTGCTCAAGCCCTTGCCCTGGAAGACCACCGCGCCGAAGCTGCCTGACACGTGGAACTCGCCGCAAGACAGCTCAAAGGGCTTCTCCAGGGCCATCCGGCATTTCTCGGCCACCCGGCCGGCCTCGGTGAGCGCCACCTGCGCGTCAGCGTTCAAGGCCTCGAGCACCACCACGAATTCATCACCCCCCTGACGGGCCACGGTATCGGTGGAGCGCACGCATTGGCTCAGGCGCTGTGCCACCTGCACCAGCAACTCATCGCCCAGGGCGTGACCGCGGGTGTCGTTGAGCGCCTTGAAGTTGTCCAAATCGATGAACAGCAGCGCGCCGCGGGCGCCGTTGCGCGCACTCACCAGCAGGGCACGGTCGATACGGTCCCGCAAGAGGCGGCGGTTGGGCAGCCCGGTCAGGGCGTCGTAAAAGGCCAGCCGGTTGATGTGCTCCTCGGCTGCCTTGCGCTGCGACACGTCACGCAAAAAGGCCACCAGCAGCCCGTGGTCCACCGCGGTGACGGTGATCTCCAGATCGATCCAGTGCCCATCGCGGCGGCGGTGCCGGGTCTCAAAACGCTCGTTGCCCGCCTTGAGGATGCGCTGGATCTGCGCGCGGATGCGGTCTTGCGTGGCCACCGCCTCGAAGTCGGCGATCTTCATGCGCATGACCTGCTCGCGCGGCAGGTCCACCATGCGGCAGTAGGCATCGTTGACCTCGACAAAGCGGCCCTCGGCGTCCAGCACCCAATAGCCGTCATTGGAGCTGTCGATGGCCTGCACGGCACGGCGAGCGCCCAGGCGCAGGCGCCGCTCCCAGGGGATGACGATGGCCCCTACCAGGCCGCTGGTCAGCAGCGCGGCGGCCACTGCCTTCCACAGGCCGCTGGCGTCCCACCACAGATCCTGCAGGTAGGTCAGCGAGGCCAGCGTCGCGCCAAAGACGGCCAGCAACAGCAGCAGGGCAAAGCGCATGCGGGTGGGCGTGGTGTGGGGTCCGAGACGAGGTCTGTCGGCTGGGGTCTTGGTGTGTCGTACCAGTATAGGAAGCGGCCGGGGGCAGCAAACAGGTGCTGCCACCGATTCGGCTCTGGCAGGGTCTGGGCTCAGGCAGGCCCACCTTGACTTGAAGCAGCCGCGCCTGTGGCCACCAGGCTGAAGATGCGCAGACGATGAACAACCCCTTGGCCGGTAGGCTGTGCGCCCTGGAAGCCGCCCAGCGCCTGCAGCAAGAGGGCCCGAACGAGATCCCGCGCGGCGCGCGCCGGACCTTGTGGCGCATCGTGCTGGAGGCCCTGCGCGACCCGATGTCGCAGTTCTTGCTGGCCGGGGTGGCGATCTATCTGTTGCTGGGGGATGTGCACGAGGCGCTGGTGTTGGGCGTGTTCGTGTGCGTCACCATCGGGTTATCGGTGGTGCAGCAGCAGCGCACCGAGCGCGTGCTCGAGGCCCTGCGCGACCTGGCAAGCCCCCGCGCTCTGGTCTTGCGCGATGGGGTGCGGGTGCGCATTCCCGGGCGGGAGGTGGTGCGCGGCGACTGGCTGCTGGTGGGCGAGGGTGACCGTGTGGCCGCCGACGGCGTGTTGTGCACCGCCCACGGGCTCCAAACTGACGAGTCGCTGCTCACTGGGGAATCGGTGCCTGTGGACAAGGTGGCGTCTTCAGCCCCGCAGTCAGCCGCACCCACTCAGGCTGCAGGAACGACGGCCACGCTGCAGGCAGCGGGCGCCAATGGTGCAGCAGACAAACACAACACCCGCCCCGGCGGCGACCGCCAGCCATTCCTCTGGGCCGGCTCGGTGGTGGTCAAAGGGCAAGGCATGGCCGAGGTGACGGCCACTGGCGCAGCGAGTGCCATGGGCCGCATCGGCCAGTCCTTGCAATCCATCGTCACCCCAGATACCCCGCTGACCCTGCAGACCCGCCGCCTGGTGCGCCTGGCGGCCATTGGCGGGGTGCTGGCCAGCGCCTTGTTCGTGGTGGTTTTCGGATTGACGCGCGGCGACTGGCTGGCCGCGCTGCTGGGCGGCGTCACCCTGGCCATGTCGCTGCTGCCCGAGGAGTTCTCCCTCATCCTGACCGTGTTCATGGCCATGGGGGCCTGGCGCTTGTCCCACCAGCGCGTGCTGGCCCGGCGCCCGTCGGCCATCGAAGCCCTGGGTGCGGCCACCGTGCTGTGCACCGACAAGACCGGCACGCTGACCTGGAACCGCATGGCCGTGACGGAACTCGCGGTGCCGGACCCCACCACCGCTTACGCGCTGCGCACCTGGCACGCCCATGGAGACGCTGCACCGCTGCCGGAGGCCTTCCACACCCTGCTGGAGGCCGTCGTGCTGGCCAGCCAGCCCGAGCCCTTCGACCCCATGGAACGTGCCTTTCACGCCCTGGGGCGAGAACATCTGGACGTGGCGCGCAGCCACGACGGCTGGGCACTGGTGCATGCCTGGGGCTTGACACCGGAGTTGCTTGCCATGTCACACGTCTGGCAGGCACCAGGCGCGGCGGCGCCCAGCATCTCTGCCAAAGGCGCACCCGAAGCCATCGCGGCGCTGTGCCGCATGCCCGCAGACCAAGCGCTCGCTTGGCAGGAGGCCGCCCATGCGCTGGCTGCCCAGGGGCGAAGGGTGCTGGCGGTGGCGCGAGCCAGCGCGACACCTTGCGCGGCGTGGCCCGCCACGCCACACGGCTTCGACTTCGAGCCGCTGGGCCTGGTGGCGCTGGCCGACCCGCTGCGCCCCGAGGTGCCGGCCGCCGTGGCCGAGTGCCGCCGCGCCGGCGTGCGCGTGGCCATGGTGACGGGCGACCACCCCGGCACCGCCCTGGCCATTGCGCAGGAAGCCGGGATCGACACCTCGGGCGGTGTGCTGACCGGCGATGACATCGAGGCGATGGACGAGCGCGCGCTGCGCGAGCGGGCGCTGACCACCAGCGTGTTCGCCCGCGTGATGCCCCAGCAAAAGCTCAAGCTGGTGCAGGCGCTGAAAGCCGGCGGCGAGGTGGTGGCCATGACAGGCGACGGCGTGAACGACGCTCCGGCCCTGAAAGCCGCCCACATCGGCATCGCCATGGGCCAGCGCGGCACCGACGTGGCACGCGAGGCAGCCAGCCTGGTGCTGATGGAAGACGACTTCGGCGCCATCGTGAAGGGTCTGCGCCTGGGCCGGCGCATCCTGGACAACGTGCGCAAGGGCATGGTCTTCGTACTGGCCGTGCACGTGCCCATCGCGGGCTTGGCGCTGTTGCCGCTGTTGGCCGGCTGGCCGCCCTTGTTCGCGCCCGTGCACATCGCGTTTCTGGAACTGGTGATCGACCCGGTCTGTGCCATCGTGTTTGAAGCCGAGGGCGATGAGGACGACGTCATGGCCCGCCCGCCCCGCGACCCGGCCGCGCCGGTGGTCTCGCGCTCGCTGGTGGGTCTGGGGCTCGCACAGGGTGGCGCCGCCTTCGCCGTGCTGGGCAGCCTGTACGCCGGGCTGTCCCTGGCCGGACAGCCGGCCGAGCAGGTGCGGGCGGCCGTGTTCACCGCCCTGGTGGGCACCGTGGCCGCCATGGTGCTGGCCAATCGCGCCTTCAGCGTGCCGCTCGGCACCTCGCTGCGCCGCCCCAATGCGGCGCTGTGGTGGGTGCTGGCGGCCACGGCCGCTTTGCTGGCCTTGACCATGGGCGTGCCCAGCCTGCGCACGCTGTTCGGCTTTGCCAGCCCCTCAGCCTGGCCCCTGGCCTTGGCGGCGGCCACGAGCCTGGCCTTGCTGCCCGTGCTGGGCGCCATGGCGCGAAGGCGTGCATCGGGTACGGCCTAAGCCAAGAGATATATGGCGAAGGTGTGAACAATGCTTAAATTGCCACGAGCTGGGCCCATCCGCGCCTGGCGCCAGGCCCATGCAACCCTCCATCGCCGCAGACCCGCGTCCTTCAACGAAGCGCAAACCCCTCTGGCGGCGGCTGCACGTGCGCATCGCCGGCTGGTTCCTGGGCTTGCTGGTGGCGGTGCAGTTGGTGAGCACGCTGGCCCTGCAACGCACGATCGAGTCGCGGGCCGACGCGCAGATCGCCGGCGACCTGCGCACCAGCGAGGCCGTGTTGCAGCGTCTGCTCACGCAAAACGGCCAGAAGCGCGCCGAGGGTGCGCTGCTCTGGTCCTCGGACAGCGCATTTCGTGCGGCGGTGTCCGGCGCCGACAAAACGGGCTTGCCGGCACTGCTCAACAAGCAGGCCGCGACCCAGAGGGCCACGGTGGCCGCGTTCACCGACAAGGACCGCAACCTGGTGGCCTCCACCGCCACCTCCACCGACGTCGATAAGTTCTTCCGGCTCGCGCGCACCTCCCTGGACCTGCGCGCCGACGTCCCTGACACGCAGTTTGGCATCCTGGGCGGGCGCCCGTACCAGCTCATCAGCGTGCCCGTGCGCGCGTCGCAATTGGTGGGCCATGTCTCGATGGGCTTTGAGCTGACGGCCGACCTGATGAAGGACATGGCCGGCTTGTCGTCCGTCAAGATGGCCTTGATC